>ENA-OWOG01000065-OWOG01000065.1-gut-metagenome-genome-assembly--contig:-NODE-65-length-64727-cov-27.898809_pt1 | contig 64727 bp, 60 predicted proteins | sample MGYA00248249_ERZ651793 | MGnify/ENA primary metagenome ERZ651793 (study PRJEB26908, sample SAMEA4031700) | gut metagenome | biome: gut; feature: normal infant; material: stool | place: China | collected 2015... | reverse complement strand
TGTTTTGATCTAACATCTGTTTTTTACTCCAATGCATCCAAATTCTTTCAATAGATGCATAGTACGTTAAAACAATGAATAGGTAAAACAGTATGTTTTTATATATTTGATCGGTTTTTTAGATTTTATTATTTCTTCAATCAAAAAAAGCCAACCTGAACTCATCCCAGCGCAGGTCGGCAAACTGGTTAAACTAGAGTAAGACCACACCAAATACAGCCCCAGCAATCAAAACATGCAATGGATGAACTTTTTTAATTAAAGATAATAAAGTTGCAATGACTACCATAATGATAAGTAAAGTATTTATTGCCGCTGCTTCAGAAATAATCCATGCACTGGCAAGCACAGTCCCCACAGTGACAGGTTGTAAAGCAAGCTGTAAAACACGGCGCCATTTCTTATCTTTGAATTTTGACCAGCCTCTCATCACAAATACAGTAATAAGAGATGACGGTAAAAATTTAGCAGTAGACGTCACCAATAGCCCAGACAACCCTGCTACATGCCACCCTACCAAAGGTACAATCATCATATTTGGACCAGGTGCAGCTTGTGCCATGGCAAACAACGCACTAAATTCTTGCGCCGTCATCCAATGATGAATATCGACTACTTGACGTTGCATTTCGGGCAAAATCGTATTCCCACCACCAAATGCAATAAGAGACAACTGAGTAAAAATGATTGCTAAAGTAAGTAGTACGGCACCCATTACACACGTCTCCAAATGATGGCTGAATAAAACGCAAGTAAAATCAGCATAGTCAAAAGTAAAGGAATTTTTAGAAAGGCAATGCTGACAATTGCCGCTACCACAACACAGATTGCTAATGGATTACGTAATAAAGGCTTAAGCATTTTCAGACCTGTGGCAACCAGAAGCCCTGCTGCTGCTGCTCCTAAACCTTCAAAAAGGTGCTTAACCATTAAGTTGTCTTGGAACTGCTCATAGACATAATGTAAAAGTACAACAATTACGGTAGGTGCGAAGATTAAACCAATGAGTGAGCTCACTGCTCCACGGACACCGCGAAACTCCATGCCAATCGCAACCGATAAATTAATAATATTGCCGCCCGGTAAAAATTGGCACAGACCAAGTAACTCAGTGAATTTTTCAGGGCTTAACCAATGCCTTTGCTCTACAATAACTTTACGGGCTAAAGGCAGCACACCACCAAATCCAATTAAACCTAATGTTAAAAAACCTAAAAATAACTCTGTGCAAGTAGGAACAGTATCCTTCTGCACGGCAATCTCAACATGGTTCATTTTCGTTACTTTTCACTTTATCTGACCAAGATAGAATGATACTTTTATGATATATCTACAAATGCTTTTATTTTCATTAACCATACCCTAAAGGTATTCCTATGCTCGATTTATATAAGCTTCATGCCTTTGTAGTGGTGGTTGAAGAAAGAAATATTACTCATGCAGCAAACCGTTTGTTTATTCAACAGCCACCTTTAACGCGTTTACTTAAAAAACTTGAACAAGAACTCGGTACACAGTTACTTATTCGTCAACCGCGCGGGATTGAACCGACGGAAGCGGGTTTAGCATTATTTAAAGAAGCACAACTTTTATTAGAACATGCCCGCCATATTCCCCAATTGGTCCAAGATGTTAGCCAAGGTAAAACTGGACAACTCAATATTGGCTTTACAAGTTCCGCAGGTTTGCATCCGCTCATTTCACTCGTATTACGTTCATATCGGGAAATGTACCCTGCTGTGCAAACCAAACTTGAAGAAGCAGGCAGTCAAAAGCAACTGGACTGGTTAATTTCAGAAAAACTTGATATTGCCTTTTTAAGAGCGCCGATTAGCCGAGATATTGGTTTGAAGCATCTTCATATATTAAACGAGCCAATGGTGGTGGCCTTACCTATCGGCCATCCGCTTACACAGAAGAAAAAAATTAGTTTAAGTAACTTGTCAGAGGAAAATTTTGTTTTATACCGTCGCTCTTCAGGGCAAGGCTTATATGACAATATTTTATATAGCTGCTATCAGGCAGGTTTTAGTCCGCGTATTATTCAAGAAGCGCCACGCCCTACTGCGACCCTCAATTTAGTGGCTGCCGGTATTGGAATTAGTATTGTGCCGGCTTCAATGCATAACTTTTGGGACCATGAAATCGTCTATCGCGAGTTTGATGATTCGATAAAACTAAATGCGCCTATTTACTTAATTACACGAGAAAATGAAAACTCAGCTAAAGTGTCAAACTTCATTGAACTCATGCAAAAACTATTACCTACAATGACCTAAATGTAAAAGCTAGGCAATAAAAAATGCCTATATAAAGGCACTTTTTAAAGTCATTTTTAGCAAAAAATAGTTCAAATAAATTTTACGATTTTAAGAGTAATACTTTTTCTTTAACCAAAGCGAAACGGTGACGAGTGAAATTAAAACGGGTACTTCAACCAATGGTCCAATCACTGTGGTAAATGCTACAGGTGATGCTAAACCAAAAGTTGCAATAGCTACAGCTAAAGCCAACTCAAAGTTATTACCTGCCGCGGTAAATGAAATAGCAGCAGTACGCGGGTAATTATTCCCCATCCGTTTACTCATAAAGAAACTAATAAAGAACATCACTACAAAGTAAATCGTGAGTGGAATCGCAATACGTAATACATCTAAAGGTAAGCTCACCACATCGCCACCTTTTAAACTAAACATCGCCACAATGGTAAAAAGTAAAGCAATTAAACTAATCGGGCTGATCTTTGGTAAAAATTTAGTTTGATACCATTCCAACCCTTTCGACTTGACTAAAATCAAACGCGTTAAGAACCCCATTAAGAATGGAATACCTAAGTACACCAAAACAGCATGTGTGATGGTCCAGAAATTGACATCAATCACTTGTCCTGCCACACCAAAATATGGCGGCAAGAAAGTTAAGAACAACCATGCATAGGTACTAAAAAATAAAATCTGAAAAATACTGTTAAAGGCGACCAAAGCTGCAACATATTGATTATCACCACAAGCTAAGCCATTCCAGACTAATACCATTGCAATACAACGTGCCAAGCCTATCAAAATAAGGCCAGTCATATACTCCGGATAGTTATGCAAAAAAACAATCGCAAGGATAAACATTAAAACTGGAGCAATAATCCAGTTTTGTACCAAAGATAAGGTTAAGGTTTTCTTATCCTTAAATACTTCTGGTAAAGCCGCATAGTCCACTTTTGCCAATGGCGGATACATCATTAAAATCAAACCGATTGCGATTGGAATATTAACGTTATCTACACTTAACTCATTTAAAGACACAGATGCCTGAGGGAAAAAAACTCCAATCGCTAAACCTAAAGCCATTGCTATAAAAATCCATAGCGTCAGGTTTCGATCTAAAAAGGAAAGCCCTTGTTTGGTCATGTTCTACTCGAAGAAGAAATTAATTACGTTCAATACACACAAATGACTTATGCACTTATGCTAAATAAATCTGCATTTTCTAAGACAAAATTTAGGAAGATTAATCACAACACGTTGTCGTGATGAAAGGCTGATCTTGTTGTTTTACATTTGTCCCACTCTCGTCATTTTCTATCACCTTTAAAATATCTAAAGCCCAGACAGGTAAATCAGGATTTAAGCTGTAATAAACCCACTGTCCTTTTCTTTCATCCAGTAATACGCCATGAGTTCGTAACAAAGCTAAGTGTCTAGAAATTTTGGGTTGGCTCAACTCAAGCTGTTCGGTTAGCTCACAGACACAAATATTTTGTTTATTTAGAATTAATTTAAGAATATTTAACCGAGTTTGGTCAGATAGACATTTAAAGAAATCGACTTGATTGATCATATCTTTAACAGAATATATTCGTTATTGCAAATATACGGATATCCATATATAAATGCAATATCTTAATTCATCGATAAATTTGTCATGACTGAGCTAGTGAAGATTTACCATAACCCTGCTTGCGGAACCTCACGCAATACATTGGCGCTTATTCGTCATGCAGGAATTGAACCTATCGTTATTGAATATTTGCAAACGCCCCCAAGTAACGATGAATTGATTCAACTCATTAAGGATTCGAACCTCACTGTACGTGAAGCAATTCGTAAAAATGTTGATCCCTATAAAGATTTAGAGTTAGAACAAGACCATTGGACCGATGAACAGTTAATTGATTTTATGGTGCAATATCCAATTTTAATTAATCGCCCATTTGTGGTTACACCAAAAGGCACGCGACTTTGCCGCCCTTCTGAGATGGTACTAGACATTTTAGATTCACAAAACTTAGGCTATTTTGCAAAAGAAGATGGTGAAGTGATCATTGATGAACAAGGCCGTCGTTTAAAGTAATTGAAGATACTTATTAATATAAAAAGCTAAATGACATGGTACCATTTAGCTTTTTTGAATGAAACGGATTAAAAATAGGACTTAATAAAAGGAAGCAGTTGCTCTCCTATTACCATGCCTAATAAACCGACTAATGCAACAAGAGGTGGTGCTGGTGACTTAACATTTAAAACATAATATAAGACACCAACAAGCAACCCTACAGCCAAAGATAACAAGTACATTTTCATCGTACATACCTTAAGGAAACAAACTATTTAATGAGGCAGGTTCCCATACTGTTTTATTTAAAATGCAAAACACGAGCACCCGAGTGCGCCCCAGAAAGATTTTTTGTCCTTATCATTTACAGGAACATCAAGCATCCAAGCGTGGCTGTGTCCATGCATACCACAGCTGCTAGCACATGCACACAATGCACTTTGTGACTGTAATGATTGATTGGAAGGTGCATTACGGTTTTCAGATAAGCGCCACTGACCACCGAAGCGTTTTACTGGCGACCATGTTGGAGATGCTGGCGGTAACGGCGGATCGTCTTGCTTAAACTCTGCCCCTGCGTACACCACTTTTCCACCTAAAACAGTGAGTACAGACTCAATCCACTGGATATCTTCTGCTTCAACTTTAAAGTAGTCATCTGACAGCACAACCAAGTCAGCAAGTTCACCTGCTGTGAGTGAACCCTTAATATCTTTTTCACCTGAGAACCAAGCCGAACCTTTCGTCCAGAGTTTGAGGGCGGTTTGACGATCTAATAGATTTTTTTCATCATACAAAGGTAACCCACCTACTGTTTTACCTGTAGTCAGCCAATACAAACACACCCAAGGGTTATAAGATGCAACACGAGTCGCATCTGTTCCCGCACCCACAGGTACACCGAGTTCTAACATTTTCTTGACTGGTGGCGTTGCTTGGGCAGCTTCGGCACCATAGCGTTTTACGAAAATCTCACCTTGATATGCCATACGATGCTGAATCGCGATACCACCACCCAACGCACCAATACGTTCGATATTACGCTCAGATACAGTTTCGGCATGGTCAATAATAAATCGTGTCGCAAATGGCTGTTTTGAATTGACGCGCTCAAATACATTGAGTAACCGACTAATACTTTCATCATAAGTTGCATGGATACGGAATGGCCATTTCTTTTCAGCCAAGTGCTCTACAATAGCTTCGAGTTCACCTTCCATTTTTTCTGGTAAATCTGGACGTGGCTCATAGAAATCTTCAAAGTCACCCGCTGACCAAGTCAGGTTCTCGCCTGCTCCATTCATTCTAAATAGCTCATCACCATCGCCCGGAAATGTCATTTCTGTCCAACGGCGATAATCATCAAGCTCTTGGCCTGCCTTTTGAGCAAATAGGTTATAAGCAATTCGAACCGTCATTTGATTTTGATCATGTAATTGTTTAATCACGTCATAATCTTCAGGGTAGTTTTGACCGCCACCACCTGCATCAATTGCTGAAGTAATGCCTAATCGGTTTAATTCACGCATGAAATGACGAGTTGAGTTGATTTGGTCCTCAACTGGCAATTTCGGTGCTTTACCTAAGGTCGAATATAAAATCATAGCCGATGGCGTTGCGAGCAACAGTCCTGTTGGCTCACCTTTTTCATCTCTTACAATCTTGCCACCCGGCGGGTCCGGTGTATCTTTATTAAAGCCTAATACATCAAGTGCTGCTCGGTTCAACAAGGCACTAGCGTATAAATGTAATACGAATACAGGAGTATCTGGCGCAGCTTTATTAATTTCTTCTAGAGTCGGTAAACGCTTTTCGGCAAACTGGAACTCAGTCCAACCACCTACTACACGGACCCACTGTGGAGCTGGCGTATTATCTGCTTGCTCTTTAAGCAAGCGTAGTGCATCTGCAACGGATGGCACACCTTCCCAGCGCAATTCCATATTGTAATTTAGGCCACCACGAATAATATGCAGATGACTGTCATTTAGACCCGGTATAACGCGACGACCATTTAAGTCTACGACTTTGCTTGTAGGTATTGCGAGCTTCATAACCTCATCATTTGTACCCGTGCGTACGACTTTACCGTCTGCAATCGCAATCGCTTGTACTTCTGGATTGTGAGGATCTAGTGTTGTAATTTTACCGTTTTTAAGTATGAGGTTTATTTCGGTCATTCTGAACTCCATTCTTGTGAATTATCGTTCTAAAAAATAAAGGTATAGCAATATATATTTCATTATTCTTTTTGATTTTACACGACGGAGTCTGACCGTTTTACATCCAATAAGAGTAGTTAATTCTGTTACTTTTCTTTCGGGAAAAGTAACCAAAACCTGAGCTGCCATTAAGGCAGCGCAAGATCTGCAAAACTCGTTCACTTACAATCTTTTCAGATTTTGTCTTGCCTCGAATAGTTGCAGATGGCTTTTTCCACTTATCAAATATAGTCAAAAATCGAATAAATCAACTTAAATATCGAAATACCCTTAATTCAACTATTTCTTATTTTGCAGGAACTGGTGCAAGTACTTCATGTTTTGATGTTGTACGCTCAGGTGCCTTATGTACCATTGTATAGGCATAGTCCACACCCATACCGTAAGCACCAGAATGCTCACGTACAATCGCCATAACTGCATCGTATGTATCACGGTGTGCCCAGTCACGCTGCCATTCGAGTAATACTTGTTGCCAAGTTACCGGAACAACACCTGCCTGAATCATGCGTTGCATGGCGTAGTCATGTGCTTCTTTCGATGTACCGCCTGAAGCATCTGCGACCATATAAATCTCATAATCGCCTTCAAGCATGGCGCCAAAAGCAAAGGTGTTATTGCACACTTCAGTCCACAAACCTGAAACAATCACTTTTTTACGATTATTTTTTGCAAGCGAATCACGTACTTTTTGGTCATCCCATGAATTCATTGAAGTACGTTCTAGTAAAGGAGCATCTGGAAATACATCTAAAAGTTCTGAGTAGGTATGACCAGAGAAGCTTTCAGTTTCAACTGTCGTAATCGTGACAGGAATATTGAATGTTTTAGCCGCTTTTGCTAACCCTACAGTATTATTCTTTAATACTTGGCGATCTATTGACTGTACCCCAAAAGCCATTTGCGGCTGATGATCAATAAAAATAACCTGACAATTGGTTGGTGATAGTTGTTCTAAAAGTGATTTATTCACGTCTAAACTCCATTATTCATTATATAAGGCTTTATATAAGGCTTTAAAATTGCCTACTGGTTATTATCAAAACAGATAAAAATGTAAAAACATAGACAGCAAAACAGCTCGAATCTGTATCCTGTATGGATACAATCAAATCAATGATTGCTTTTTAATTTTTATAGTTTAATCATGGATATATATTTTTTAATTTTTAGTTATCCATGGATCGATTAGACTGTATTTCCACTTTTGTAAGTGTCGTAGAACATGGGAATTTTAGTAGCGCAGCTAGAGCACTCGATATTTCTCGTGATTTGGTAGCCAAACGTGTTTGCTATCTCGAAAATGATTTAAAAACAACGCTATTAAATCGAACAACCAGACAAATGAATCTGACCAGTTGTGGGGAAAAATTTTACCAACATTGCAAGGTTATATTGAGTGAATTTGAATGGGCAACTTACGAGATTAGCTATAACCAGCAATATCCCGAAGGCGAACTCAAGCTCAATACGCCCATGTCTTTTAGCAACATTTTCCTTCAACATATCATTTCAGACTTTATTGAGAAATATCCCAGTATTAAAATTGATTTGTTTATGACAGATCAGCTATTAGATGTGAATCAACACAAATTTGATCTGACCATACGCTTAGATGGATCTGCGCCAAGTTTGGCAAATAGTAAAATTTTAAATACCTATCAACGTTATTTATATGCAACACCTGAATATTTCAATCAACATGGATTACCTACTTCTTTAGAAGAACTTAAAGAACATAAGTTTCTAATTTACTATCAAGATAGCCGACATAAAAAATTGATTTTTCAAAAAGATCAGAAAGAAGTGTCTTTTAATTGTTTCCCTGTGATGACGTGTAATAATGGTGAACTATTATTGGATATGTGTTTAAAAGATCACGGTATTGTTTTTCTTCCAGAGTTTATTGCAGAACCTTATTACAAAGAGGGTAAGTTACAGAAATGTTTGGAAGATTATACCAGTCAACCGCTTCACTTATATGTCACATGGCCAAATCGTAAGATTTTATCGAAGAAAGTAAAACTATTTATTGATTTTTTAACATATCAAATCATTCCCATAAAATAACCAATCTGGGCATTTTCCATAGGAATTGGCCCAGATTTTTAATTAGTTTGAGGTGTTTCAATTTTCTTATTTTTAAATAAATTTAATAAATTTTGCTCGGCAGATACTGTACTGTTTTCTTCAATAAATGTGGTTGCGTAGTGTTCTAAATGCTCTTCCATCAATTGAGTTGCTCGTTTTTCATCACCTTGTTCAATGGCATCTAAAATTGCACGGTGTTCATCTGCCGAACAATTATTATGTTTTGGAATTTCATATAAGCCAATTAATAACGAAGTCCTCGCAATAAGCGTCTGCAAATAACTGGACATGATCGAATTTTGATTAGCTTCAATCAGCTTTAAATGAAATTGACCTGATAGCTTAATCCACTCGGCCCAATTTCCAGCTAAACGCTCATGCGACTCTTGTTCTACCAAAATCCGAAGCTCACTAAAATCTAGGAGATGAGACTTTTGTGCTAGTTTTTTTACAGTGGCGATTTCAAGCATGCTGCGTGCTTCAAAGACTTCTTTTGTTTCATTTGCACTATGTTTTGCGATGAGTGCCCCACGATTGGGCTGAATTTCAATAACCTTATCATGTGCAAGTTTAACGAAAACACGTCTTAACACTCCTCGCGTTACACCAAATGCTTCACATAAAGGTGCTTCAACTAAACGTGCGCCCGGAGCGAGTTGTCGATTTAAAATAGCATCTACAATTGCGTTATATATATGGTCATCAATTTCATCATTGCTCATTTCTACGGCTTTTTTTGGTGCATTCGATGACATTGATTTCTCCATTTTTATTAATGTCTCCTCTTTTTAGAACTTCATCTATTTTGAATAGTGTAAGTTTAACTTAAGCGTTTGGAAATATTTCTCTCATTTTTACACTATCTATGCTGAGCTGAATAATTCAATATTAAATCTCTAAATATCGACTTATATATCTAAATTTATTTGCTTTTTATAAAAATTAGGCACGTCTCAGTTTATAAATCTCTCTCTTTATATTCCCAAATTGTATCAAGCGAAATCACTCATCAATACTACATCTCAAGTTTGGCATAACTTTTGCTCAATAAATTGTGCACAATTCAAATATCACATTGTGCACAATTTTAATTTCATTCTTTTAGTCAGTATTTCAAGCTGCTGAAGAACGTGCCCGCCCAACATAGGGAAGTGAGTGTTCAAGATGAATAATACCGAAGCAATAATTAAATCTTCTTATGATGCAAAACTGACAAATCAAGACTTAGCTCCTTTAAAAAAGCAAACTTGGGGCGCTTATAATATTTTTGCCTTCTGGATGTCGGATGTTCATAGCGTCGGCGGTTATGTCATGGCTGGAAGCCTTTTTGCACTCGGGCTCAATAGCTGGCAGGTACTTCTATCTTTACTGATCGGCATTGCAATTGTTCAGTTTTTTACAAACCTCATTGCCAAGTCTAGCCAACAAACAGGCACGCCCTATCCTGTGATTTGTCGTGCCACTTTCGGTGTGCTTGGTGCAAATATCCCTGCCGTTATCCGTGGTCTTATTGCTGTCGCATGGTATGGCATTCAAACTTATTTGGCCTCCAGTGCCTTTTTATTGGTCATTTTAAAGTTCTTTCCAGAATGGTCAGTATATGCTGATGTTTCAACTTACGGCTTTCTTGGGCTTTCCTATTTAGGATGGGTTGGCTTCATGCTGCTTTGGCTACTACAAGCGATTGTTTTCTGGTCTGGCATGGACAGTATTCGTAAGTTCATTGACTGGGCGGGTCCGGCTGTCTACATCGTAATGTTTGCCATGGCAGTCTGGCTGATCTGGAAAGCTGGCTGGCAGAATATTGATTTAAACTTGAGCGGTGTTCAATACGACGGTTTTGCGGTTGTACCAGTCATGATTGGTGCTATTGCGCTTGTTGTTTCATATTTTTCAGGGCCTATGCTGAACTTTGGCGACTTCTCTCGTTATGGCAAAAGCTTTAACGCGATTAAAATGGGGAACTTTCTTGGGCTACCGATTAATTTCTTAGGCTTTTCTTTACTTACTGTGGTGTGTATTGCGGCAACGCTTCCAGTATATGGCAGGCTCATTACCGACCCTGTCGAGATGGTTGGAAAACTTGATAATACATTTGTAGTCATTTTAGGTAGTTTAACCTTAATGATTGCCACCATCGGGATTAATATTGTCGCTAACTTTGTTTCACCTGCCTTTGATTTTTCCAATGTTTCACCGAGCAAAATTAGCTGGCGTATGGGTGGAATGATTGCAGCAGTAGGTTCAATTTTCATTACCCCATGGAATTTGTTTAATAACCCTCAAGTGATCCATTACACCATTGATATTTTAGGTGCATTTATCGGTCCACTTTTTGGTGTATTGCTCGCCGATTTTTACCTCGTTAAAAAACAGAAAATCGTGGTAGATGATTTATATACCTTAGATACTAAAGGTTTGTATTGGTACAAAAATGGTTATAACCACTCTGCCTTTTATGCCTTAATTCCAGCTTCATTAATTCCTATTCTCTGCGTACTTTTACCACAACTGTCTGGGCTGGCTAATTTCACATGGTTTATTGGTATGGGATTTGGTTTTGTCATTTACCGATTTCTTAACCAACCGCTTGCCCATGCTAAATCGGCAATGACTAAGGTAAAAGTACAATGAAAATTAAAATTATTAATCCTAATACCACCCAAAGTATGACTGACAAAATTGCTGCATCAGCAAAGATAGTCGCAGGTTCTGGTACTCAAATTATTGCCGTGAGTCCTCAAATGGGCCCCGCAACGATTGAAAGTTATTATGATGAAGCACTAAGTGCCGTAGGTGTGTTAGAGGAAATCCGCCAAGGTGAACAGCTAAATGTAGATGCTTATGTTATTGCATGTTTTGGTGATCCTGCGCTTTATGCTGCCCGTGAAATCACTTCGGCACCTGTGATCGGGATTGCCGAAGCAGCTATGCGAACTGCAAGTTATGTAAGTACTGGTTTTAGTGTGGTCACAACCTTACAACGCACAGTGAATATGAGTTGGCATCTGGCTCATCGCTATGGGGCTACACCATTTTGCAAAAATGTTCGAGCTTGTGACATTGCAGTTGAAGAGTTGGAGCTTCCTGACTCAGATGCTTATCGAACAATACGAGATGAGTGCAAAAAAGCACTCGCAGAAGATAAAAGCGATGCGATTGTTTTGGGCTGTGCAGGTATGAGTGATTTATGCCTAAAACTACAAAACGAATTGGGAGTGATTGTTATTGACGGCGTTGCAGCAGCCGTTAAACAAGCTGAAATGTTAGTCCAGTTAAATTTAAAAACCAGCAAAATTGGTGATTGGGCCTCACCTCCCGTGAAAAATTACACAGGCATATTGTCAGGTTTTGGAATGCGCTAAAGAGTTACTGTTTCAATTCCAGCTCAAAACTCAGAGTTGGAATTGAAACAAAGAATAATTAAAGGAATTAAGCCTCTGCTAACTCTAGCTGTTGTTCTTCTTTATAAAATGGCACATCACCGTTAATAGTTGCACGGTGCATGATGCGATGAGCATCGCCATAATCAAATAATGCTTTATGTTGTGTGCAACGGTTATCCCAAATCGCGACGTCACCGTCTTGCCATTTCCAGCGTAAATGAAATTGCTCTTGGGTCGCATGTTCAAACAAGAAATTAAGTAATTGCTCACTTTCTTGTTCGGGTAACTCATTAATGTGTGTGGTAAAACCCTCACTTACGAACAACAAAGGCTCGCCTGTGACCGGATGGGTACGCACCACTGGATGAACCACTGGAGGATTACGCTTAAAGGTTTGTAACAGCTTTTCACGTTCTTCTTCGTTATGAGCAAAACGCTCAAGTGGAAAAGACTTACGTATATCGTGCGTTGCAGTTAAGCCACGCAATTTTTGCTGCAACTCAAGCGGAAGCCCTTTAAAAGCTGCTGTATTACTCGACCACAACGTGTCACCGCCTACAGATGGAATTTTAATAGCTTGCAACACACAACCTAAAGGTGGAGTTTTACTAAAAGTCACATCTGTATGCCAAAGTTCATTGTCACGCAAATCTTGTTTCCAACTGTCGAGCACCATCACTTCTGGTACATCTTCAATTGAAGGATAAATCGGGTGCACATGTAAGGTGCCAAAACTACGTGCCAAGTCTGCTTGTGCTTGCGGAGCTAATTGTTGCTTTCGAAAAAAAATGACCTGATGATCAAGCAAAGCCTGCTGGATTTGTTGCGTTGTCTGTTCATTTAACGCATTCAAATCAATATCGTGAATAATTGCGCCAATGGTAGGCTTGATCACTTCTATATTTAAGTTTGCTACTACTGTATTCATCTTCTTTACTACAACTGCTGACCATACCAAGGAGAAAACTGTTTTTGTAACCAACGTAAAAACAGCTCAAAACTAACTGCGACAATCGCAATCACAATAATGCCTAGAATCACCGTATCGGTAATTAAGAACTGTGCTGCCGATTGCACCATAAAACCAATACCACGGTCCGCTGCAACCAACTCAGCTGCAACTAATGTTGACCAGCCCACCCCAAGACCAATACGAATACCGGTAATAATATGAGGCAAAGCGGTTGGTAAAATGACATGCCAAAAGACTTGTGACTGACTTGCCCCTAATGACAATGCTGCACGTTCACGATTTAGCTGATGGCTTAACACACCATGTGCACTACTAATAATGACAGGCGCCAAAATCGAGAAGAAAATCAAAAGTACTTTTGTGGTTTCACCAATACCGAACCAAATAACAAGTAACGGCAAATAAGCTAACGGTGGAATTGGTCGTAGCAATTCAACCAAAGGATCTAGAACAGCACGAACCCATTTGTTCAGCCCCATCCACAAACCCAGCGGAACACCAATCACCACGGCAGCAATCAAAGCTAAAAATACACGAGAAATGCTGGCTGCCAAATGTTGCCACAAAGTTGCTTTCATAAAGCCTTCTTGGCTGACCGATATAAATTTTTGCCAGACTGCCTGTGGACTCGGTAAAAACAGTTCAGGTACAACATGCAAAGCAGTAATGAGGAACCAGAGTGCAACTACACTTCCCACACTGATTATGCTGACCGCCAAAGTACGATGCTTCTCAAAAAATGACGATAGAAATGAAGCATTTTCTGTTTGCACATTTAACTCAGGTTTAAGCTCTGCTTTGTCATATTCATAGACGTTATCTTTAGTGTTCATGTAGTAACGCCTCCTTACCGCTTTGTTTTTGTGCCCTTAAACTTTCAAATAGCTGTTCTCTGAGCTGAATAAATTGGGGGTCCGATTTAATTGAGCGAATAGCCTCACCCTGACGGTACCGTTGGGCAAAATCGAGGTGTAGAGTTTCTACAATTTTGCCTGGATGCGCCGTCATCAGAACTAACTGATTGCTGAGCAATAATGCTTCTTCAATGTCATGAGTAATCAAAAAGAAGCTTTTATTTTGTTGAATCCATAAATCGAGCACTAACTGCTGCATGTTTTCACGCGTAAAAGCATCTAATGCGGCAAAAGGTTCATCTAATAAAATAAACGGCGCGTGACTGATCAAAGCTCTGGCAATACCAACACGTTGTTTCATACCACCGGAAAGTTCCCAGATATTGGCTTTTTCAACGTGACTTAAACCCACAATTTTTAAAATTGCACTCACTTGTTTCTCAATCTCTGCACGCTTTAAACCTTTTAACTGCAAAGCGAAGCCAACATTATCTGCAACATTCAACCAAGGAAGTAAGGCGTGATCTTGAAATACAACAGCACGAGTTACATCTGGTCCAGTTACGACTTCATGATTTACAAGCACATCACCAGAACTCGGCTTTTGAAACCCTGCCAAGATATTAAGCAAAGTTGTTTTGCCACAACCCGACTCACCTAAAATCACGGTTAAAGAACCTTCTTCAATGGTTAGGTTAATGTCTTGTAAAACTGGCTTTTGTTGTTTAGGAAAAGTCAGATGAATATGTTTGGCTTCAAGTACACTCATGACAACTCCTTAAGGCTGCAAAAATGAAGAATTCACATTGCCTTTATAATCGGCTTTCAGTTGATCGACTTTGCCCTGACCTTTTAAGAATTTCGCTGTATCAAAAATATTTTGCGCAAATTCACCATCTAACGTTTGTTTTTGCTGAGTGTGGTCAAGGTAAATATTTCCACTTAGTAAAAGCGGGATATCTTTTGCATCAGAACCTGTGAGCTGCGCAATTTTTTGCACATTATCGGCATCTTTAACGTAAGCGGCTGGATCTTGATTATATTTTTCAAGCTGCTCAAGCGTAGTTTTAACAAAAGCTTTTAAGAAATCAGGATTTTTCTCTGCAAAATCTTTACGCACAACCCATAAGTCATAAGTTGGAGCACCCCATTCACCGACTTGTTTTGAGTCGGTTAAAACCGTACCAGATGCTTTGGCTTTACTTAAAGCAGGTTCCCAAACATAGGCAGCATCAATATCACCACGTTCCCAAGCAGCTGAAATTTCAGGTGGACGCAAGTTAATAATTTTTACTTTGTCTTCTGGAATGTTCCAATGTTTAAGTGCAGACAAAAGGCTGTAATGGGTTGTCGAAACAAACGGTACAGCAATAGTTTTGCCAATTAAATCTTGAGGAGTTTTAATACCTGATTTATTACTTACTACTAATGCTTCAGATGCACCAAGTTTTGAAGTAATTAAGAATACCTCAATCGGTAAATTACGGCTTGCCGCGGCAGCAAGTGGGCTTGAGCCAATATTACCAAGTACGACATCACCTGAAGCAAGTGCATTGACAACATCTGAACCCGCATCAAATTTTTTCCATTGAATAGTACGTTGACTATGTTTTTCATAGTCTCCATTCGCCTGTGCAACTTTGCTTGGGTCAACCCCAGTTTGATAAGCAATCACGACAGGTTTATTGTCACGAACTGAAGCACTTGTATTATTGTCTTTTTTATTTTGCCATACGATAAATGCAACAATTGCGACTATAACAATTGCCGTGATAATCAACGGTTTGGTCTTTGTGCTCATAATTTCATGATCTTTCAATAATATAAGCTCATGGTATGCAGCTGGCCTTATAATGAAAAATAAAAAAATATGAGTTGCTTATCTGGTTTTTATAAATAACTTTTCTTCATAAGTTTTTATCTTTTGGTAAAAAGCAAATTTCAAGCAAACTTACAGATTAGTGGTAAAATTAAATTACTTATATATCAATAATTAAAAACGATATTCCCAAATCATATGATTAGAAGACCCTGACATCCCCCTTTTAATTATTTTATCCTACTCATATTTCATCATTTTTATTTTTGTCTCTATACCCAGATTTTTGCATCTAATTAATTTTCGAGATTTTTTATAACGGTCAGATTTTTATTATCTTTTTATCTTAAAACTTCTGCAAATATTAAGATTTGGACAAATCTTTTTCTGGTTTATACATGACGCAAATTTAATTTTTATTTTTAAGAGGAGAAAAATTCTTTTGTTTAAACATTCTCAAATTTTGAAAAAAACATTAATTACAACGTCTTTAATTACATTCAGCCTCTCAAGTCATGCAGCGCTTAGCTTTGGCAATGCTGAAGAAGGTCAACTTAAAGTAAGCGGTACTGTTCGAGCCAAATATATTTATGATTTTGACTCTGAACCGTCTACCAGTAAATTTTCCTTTAACGACGCCGTATTATGGTTAGATTACAACTCCCCGAAATGGATTGGCCGCCTAGATTATCGGGTTTATGAATATTACGGGCATTTAGGCGATGCCAATTGGCTTACCGATGCGTGGTTGGGTTATAAAATTAATGACAACAGTAAAATTATTGCTGGCTTAAACCCAGTTCCTTTTGGCTTGGGCCGCTTTTGGGGAAATACTTATTATTTAGGCATTGCCAATAGTGCAGGTTGGGAAGATGTACATAACCTTGGGGTGAAATATGATTTCAATGATGGAATCAATGAAGCACAACTCGCTTTTTATCCTACCGATGGTGGCACCTATAGAGGTAAAAGCAAAGACTCGAGTCGATTTAGTATCAACCCTGTCAATGCGGATGACTCTGTACCACAAGGCACCAATACTAAAGAAAAGAACTCGATTGTAGTTCGCGGTGCTCATACCTTTAAAAATGTCTTAGGCCAAGAAAATTTCTCTACCCAACTGGGTGCTTCTGCATGGTACTCCACCATTGAAAATAAACGTTCAGGGCAAGATGGCGATCGCCAAGTCTATTCAGTTTTTAGCAATACCAATTATAACCAATGGAATTTACAACTTTTAGCAGGTTATCAAGACATTGATAATGCCGACGCTCAATATAAAGATCATCTAACTTTGGGTGGTTTCGATTATTCATTTAACTCGGCAACCAAAGGTCAGATTTATTCAGCCGAACTGAGCTATTTATTTCCTCAGCAGTTTGGCCCAATTACCTCTGTTCGACCTTACCTAAACTATAGTTCTTATCGAAAAGAGCAAGATGGCTTTAAAGACTCCACCCGTTTTATTCCCGGCATTGCCTTTAACTATCAAAAATTGACAGTACAAGCCGAGTTACTAATGGGTAAACATGATCCATATTTAGGAGATAGTGAAGGCCTTGCGGCTGGCGGAAGCAATGATAAATGGAACAAAAAAGCGTTTGTGATTTTTGCTTATTACTTCTAATTCTAAAAATAAAGGCCAACAGATGTTGGCCTTTATTTTATTTAGAGATTTATTTTCACTCTAATCAATTACTGGTGAATTGTTGAGAGGAAGTTCTGTTTTATCTTCATCAATCACATCGACATCTTGGGTGGTAGGCTCAAACTTAATCAGTAGTCCAATCACAATTAAAGGAATAAATGCAAAGATAGAAATAATCAGGTAAACATCAGTTTTATATCCCGCCATCCAGATTGGTAAAACAAACAAAGCTATTGCTTGAGCAACACCTGTTACCGCACGGTTAAAGCCAACACCAACGCCACGAATCGAAGCTGGATAAGCCATAGTTGGATAAACCATCATTTGTGCCCCTGGTCCAAAGCCTTCGGCAAAAAGCCACAAACCGAGCATACCAATTGCGGTGTAGAGTAAAAAGCTATTACCGGGTTCACCAATGAATGCCAAAGCAATCAGGGCAATAAACTGGAGTAAAAAGCCTGTAAGCAATACATGACGAGATTTAAATCTGCTGGCAACAAATACCCCTAACAACCCACCCGTAAATGCAAATAGTAAATTAAGTCCAAGCGTGGTGGTAATGGTCGTCAAGACATCGGTATGAAAGAAACGCGTTAAAATAGAAGGTAAAAAGAAAGCAATGGTCGTGTACTGAAATGCCACCGAAATATGAATCACAATGGCCACAATAGTTCTTGGCAAATAGGTTTTATTAAATAAAACTGTAAAACCCTCGCGCTTTTTCTTTTCAGCAGTTCTTTCTACTTTTTCAACTGTAGCGACTGCATGAATTGCATAGGATTCTTGTAGAACTCGAGCTGCGCCTTTTAAATCACCTTGGTTTGCAAGCCAGATTGGTGATTCAGTTAAATATTTACCCCGAATAAAAATAATGAGTAACGCTGGCACTGCTCCAAAAATTAAAGATGCTCGCCATAGCCAATTGCTATGCTCAGGGGGTAAAAGAAAATAAAGCACCAGAACTAGACCAAAACACACCGAAGAAGCGGCATACCACATTGGGCACCATGCGGCTAAACGCGCTGCCTTGTTGCTACTACCGTTAAATTTGGAAAACTCAGATAAGTATGACATTGCCACAGGCAAATCAATACCAACACTAATTCCCATAATAAATCTGGCTAAAATCAAAACCCATACATTCGGTGCAAAGCCTGCGACAATTGCAGCAATAACAAACAGCACCATGTCCGCCATGAAGACCCGATAACGGCCGATTTTATCTGTCAGCCAACCACCAATCAGGTTACCCACAATGGTTCCGCAGACAATTGCTGAAGCCACCACACCAGTCATCACAGGACTTAAAGAAAACTCTGAGATGACTTGCTCAATACCGAAAGAGAGAGTTGTTAGATCATAGGCATCAATAAATACGCCAATCAGTGCCAACCAAATAACTTTATTCGATTTACCCTTCCCTGCAAATTTGGAAATTAATTGTGAAACATCATCGGGAGATTTAATTTCATAACGGTGGTTATGATCGAATTCTTGTGTGCTCACTTAATAATTCCTGTATTTTAATCACAGGAACAAAATAATGATTATTCGCACTATACAAAAACAAATTAATCTGATGTTTTAATCTAATTTATAGAATTATCTTTTCATTATTAACTCAGCAATAAAACCGATATAAAAAGACAAAATAAAAGCTGGCATTTAACCAGCTATTTATTTAAAGACTTTCCAAAATATTTAACTCGCCTCAGCAAGTTTTAACTCTTTTAGATTACGATATTTTGCACCTCGGTGATTTTCAGGCAAATATGGCCCAGCACCAAATAGTTTTTCTCTTAATGTTCCTTGTGCATATGAGGTTTGATATACCCCACGTTTTTGCAACTCTGGCACAATAAACTCAACTACATCGGCAAAGGTTTGATGCGCCAAAATGTAGGCTAAGTTAAAGCCATCGACATCGGTATCTTCAACCCATTGCTGTAGAGCATCCGAAACGGTTTCTGCCGAACCCACTAACACAGGCCCATTACCACCTAAGCTGTTCCAGTTTGCAATTTCTTCAATGGTCCAGACACGTTCTGGATCTGCATTTACATAAGAGTCTAATAAAGATTGAATCGCGTTGGTTTGAATATATTCAACTTTATCGGTCGGTTGATATTGTGAAAAATCGACACCAGACCAGCCAGACAGCAATGTTAATGCCCCATCGTAGCTTCCATAGCTTTGATATTCTTTAAACTTAGCCTGTGCTTTTGCATCGGTTTCATCAGTGACAATCGACAAAAGCGCATAAATTTTAACAGAGTACGGATCGCGGCCTTCTTGAGCCAATTTTTGGCGAATGCCTTGTACCACTTTTTTAGTGGCAATTTTAGACGGCGCTGCTATGAATACACACTCGGCATTTTGACTAGCAAACTTCTGTCCGCGTGAAGATGCGCCTGCTTGGTAAAGTACAGGCGTCCGCTGTGGTGATGGTTCACAAATATGGATGCCCGGTACAGTAAAGTATTTACCCTCGTGCTGAATTGGATGCACTTTTTTATGGTCAGCAAAAATACCGCTTTCACGATCGCGCAGTACCGAACCTTCTTCCCAAGACCCTTCCCAAAGTTTGTAAAGGACTTCTAAGTACTCATCAGCAATATCATAACGATTGTCATGATTGACCTGAGTTTTTAGGCCCAAGTTTTTCGAACCACTTTCCAAATAAGACGTCACGATATTCCAACCGACTCGCCCTTTGGTTAAATGGTCTAGCGTGCTAATACGTCTAGCAAAAGGATAAGGATGTTCAAAGGAAATAGAAGTCGTGACACCAAAGCCCAAATGCTTTGTGACGGCTGCCATCGCTGGCACAATCTGTAGCGGATCATTGACTGGAACTTGTACTGCACCTGTTAAAGCATGTTCAGCACTTTGATGATAAACGTCATAAATACCAAGCACATCTGCAATAAAAATACCGTCAAAAAAACCACGCTCAAGAATTTGCGCTAAATCTGTCCAATATTCTAAATCTTTATATTCAACAGATCGATCTTGAGGATGTCGCCATAATCCAGGAGATTGATGGGCTATACAATTCATTTCAAAAGCGTTAAAACTAATTCTCTTAGTCATAAAATATCAACCAGCATTTTATTTAATTTTATACTAAAGCAATTTTTATATTTTCTTTATAATATATACCCCAAACAAAATATGATTTTATTCTAATAGTTTTTTATAATTTATTTTAAAAAATATAAATAACATTAAGCCGCTAAAAATAGCAGCTTAATATCTAAAACTATAATTTATTGTTTAGAAACTTCACCAATTCGCCATTGATACGGTGGTAATGTGCCGTTCACACTAAAATCACCTACAATTCGATTTTTAAATACTCTCGGGTTATGTGAAGCTAGAGTTCGTACATTACGCCAGTACCGATCTAGACCTAAATCTTTGTCTGTTGCAGAAGCACCTAAAGCGTCAAATAAAATCGTGGAAGCATTTAAAATTAGATCGGTAATGACCGTTTGAGACTGCGCACTTTCAAGCTCGGCAAGTGCATTTTGTTCTTCTTCAAGCTGCTCATTATTTTGAAATGCAGCCAAGTAAGCACGTTGTAAGCTTTGTGCGACTTTTTCAACAATGGCCCCTGCACTGTAAGCTGCACCACGAATTTGTCCTACTACTTGTAAAATTTGCGGGTCCTGTTTTACAAATTGGGCATTTGCATGCGTGTAGTTTCGGGTACGTTTCGCCACAGCTTGAGAAACATCATAGGTTGCAGCACGCCCTAGACCTGTAATGATTGCCAGTTGGACCAGTTGATAGTAAGCCGCCGAATATTTAAAACGGTCATCGTCAGGTAAAATTTCAGCTTCATCAACCAATACATCGTGGAAATATGCCGTACCACTTGCAGTAAGTTGCTGACCAAAACCATTCCAGTCATCGACAATTTCGACACCTTCATCTTCACGGCGAACAACAACTGAGCCAGACTCTCCTTTTAAATCTGTTACCCCAACATCCACCCAGTCTGCATATAGGCTCCCTGTGGTGTAGTATTTTTTGCCTTTAACGCGAATTTTTCCGTCACTATCTCGATATAAGTGAGTTTCAAACTGATCGATTGACTCTTTCCCGCCTTCAGACCATGCACTACCCACTGTTTCGCCATTGGCAATTCGGTTAAGCCAACGCTGTTGAAACACCTTATCTTTACTCACCAAGACATCTTCAGTAAAACCAAAATGCACACGCAAAGCTTGCGGTAAGTTTGAGTCGGCCTCTGCAAGTTCAATGAGCAATGCAAATAGTTCAGGAATAGTTGCATCAAAACCACCATGAGCTTTAGGAAGTCGTAACCGTGTAAAACCAATATCTTTGAGCCACTGAAGTTGCTCATACGGCAAAATATGCTGCTGCTCACGGATTAAAGCCCCTTCTTTAATACGGGCAAAAGTCGGTCTGAAGTTAATTGCCAATTCATCATACCGTTCAGAAGGTCCTTCACCCCATACCCGCGAAATGATTGAAGCCTGACTCAGTGCAGCGTGAGTTAATGAACCGAGATGATGTTCAAAATTTAAATTTGTCATGTAAGTAAAACCAATATTGCTTTGCTTTTACCATAAAATATTTATTTCACATGAAAACGATTATTTTTTTATAACAGTATTCAATCTTGATATAACACCAATCAAAAGCATGGCATTGCTAAGCAATTTGTTTTTTGTGAAGACTATGCTGACTTTGCAATAAGGTTTGCATATATTCTGAATAGACAGAAAGTTTTTCGAAAATATGCTCTGAGTAAAACATGTCATCAATTAAGTGTGTCATTTGATTGACAGTAAAGATATCGCATAGGCCGACCAGTGCTGCATTCATTTGAGCAAACAGAGCGCATAATTGAACATACACTTCATCTTTATTTTTAAATAATAATTTACGCATATCCAACTGATCCAAGTCTTTTAGACCCTCATCTTTTACGACTTTTACCCAATGAATTTTTATTTTTAAGAACTGTTCAAGTTGCTTTAAAGCCTCTAAATCAAGCTCTAAATGGGTAATAAAAAAAACTGTAGAGATATCACTTCGACATAATGCTTTAATTAAATTTAAATAAATAAATTCAGCTTCTCCCATCTCTATTAGTTCTAAATCTAGATATATTTTTAGGCTTTCTAAAACTTCGTCTACCTTAAATACGGCCTTCTTGTCAGCTTGATAGTATTTATTAAGGATAGTTAGCACAGGTGGAGTCGCCGGTGTTGTATAAATGGCTGCTTTGTTTAAGTTTGCAAAAATAAATGGCGAGAATAGATAAGCCAAACTGCTTTGCTGTGGCTTAATGTGAGACTGAATTAAATACACGGTTTGAGTTTTAGAAAAATCCCTAAGTACTTTCGCTCTAAGTAAGGTTGCTTCAAGGTTCACATAAGTCTGTTCCAACTGATCTATTACCAAGGTGGAAATAGACTGATTTTTAATAATTTTATGAATAATGTTCAGTTGAGAAGTGATAAACATTTTTTAACATCCAAGCTATTTTAGAAGCGCTACACTTACACTTAGGTCTTTAAGAAACACGCAACAACCAGACCCTACACAAAACAACAATGGAACAAAAAAGAAGAACACTATCATGTACTTATATAAAATCTAAAACAGCGTTCACATTATGTCTTGAAAGTTGATTTAGGTTGGCGGTAAATCCTGTTCATTTTTATTTTGAACTTTAGAGGACTGGATATATAGCTACAGATGATTGAAAAAAAACTATAGCACGCCATCAAAACACGGTTTAACTGTTATAGTTTTATAAAAAATTTCTGTATCTACATATACAAATACAGTGAGTGCATGATTAAGAAAACTTCTTAAGGTAGGTAGTTTTCATGAAACGATCTATTGCATATCGCCAGATATTTCATCAATGTTTCAATGCAACATGTATTTTTACAAATGCAACATCAAGCCTAAACTTTGTTAACAGATTGAGAACAATCAATCGTTCTATCCTCTTGAAATATCAAGCAATTATATTGCTTTACCCTGTTGGCACTTTACTTGCTAAGAATATTTATCACAGAAGTAAGCCTAATTGCCAAAGTACTTTTTTGCCTGAAATTAAGTATTTAAATCATTTAATCATCATCAGCTAGTTCACAGGGGGAAAGTTTATGAGCCTCGGTCTAACCGCTTTAGAATTAGCACGAATACAATTTGCTTTTACAGTATCCTTCCATATTATTTTTCCGGCCACCTCTATTGGACTTGCCTGTTTTTTGGCAGTTTTAGAATGGAAATGGTTAAGAACGCAAAACCCTATCTATAAAGATCTATTTAAATATTGGATTAAGATCTTTGCCGTTGCGTTTGGTATGGGAGTTGTTTCCGGTGTCGTGATGAGTTACCAGTTTGGTACCAACTGGAGTGAGTTTTCACGAGTAGCAGGAAGCATTACTGGTCCTTTACTTACCTATGAAGTCTTGAGTGCCTTCTTCTTAGAAGCGGGTTTCTTAGGAATCATGCTATTTGGTTGGGGCCGTGTTGGTCCTAGAGCCCATTTCTTTGCAACGCTTATGGTTGCCATCGGAACATGTATTTCGATGTTCTGGATTTTATCGTCCAATAGCTGGATGCAAACACCGCAAGGTTTTGCCATCGAAAATGGCATTATTGTGCCAAAAGACTGGCTAGCTATTGTCTTCAACCCATCCTTCCCTTACCGCTTTGCGCATATGGGTGCTGCTGCCTTCTTGGTTTCATCTTTATTGGTAGTGGGAACATCTGCTTGGCACTTGGTAAAAGGCCGTCGTGATGAATTGGTGAAAAAATCATTCTCGATGGGTCTTTGGATGGTGCTTGTGACTTCTTGTTTACAAGTGGTGATCGGCGATAACCACGGTTTAAATACTCGTGAGCATCAGCCTGCCAAACTTGCTGCTATGGAAGGCCACTGGGAAACTAATCATAACGAGCCTATGCCACTACTGTTATTTGCCATTCCGGATATGAAAGAAGAACGAAATCACTTTGAAGTGGGCGTTCCATATTTGGGTAGCTTAATTTTGACTCACAGTTTAGATGGACAAGTGACTGGCTTAAAAGAATTCGCACCTGAAGACCGTCCAAACTCGACCATTATTTTCTGGAGTTTCCGTGTCATGGTGGGTCTTGGCGTCCTTATGGTCACCTTATCACTCATTGCTCTTTGGTTACGTAAAAGAGGAAAACTCTATGAAACATCATGGTTTCATAAATTTGCTGTAGTGATGGGACCTGCAGGTTATGTGGCAATGCTGGCTGGGTGGATTACTACCGAAGTAGGCCGTCAACCTTGGGTGGTCTATGGCATTATGCGGACCAAAGATGGTTTATCGCATACTGTTTCAGCAGATCAGGTGGGTCTAAGTCTCTTTATTTTTGTGGTGGTGTATACAATCGTTTTTGGTAGCGGTATCTACTACACCTTAAAACTCATTAATAAAGGCCCTGTATTTATCGACACGCCAAATATGGAAGCAGGCGGCGTAGGACACTTTAAAACACCGATGCGTCCACTTAGTGCAGTTGATGAAAATATTGACAGCAAACAAAACTCTGGGGAGAACCGTCATGATTGATCTTTCTTTAATATGGGTCGGTATTATCGGTTTAGGTGTTTTAATTTATGTGGTCATGGATGGCTTTGACTTAGGAATCGGGATTATGTTCCCCTTCATTAAGAATAGCCAAGAACGTGACGTGATGATGAATACCGTCGCTCCTGTCTGGGATGGTAATGAAACCTGGATGGTACTTGGGGGTGCTGGCCTGTATGCAGCCTTCCCGCTCGTCTATTCAACGGTTTTATCTGCGCTCTACCTGCCTATTATTTTTATGGTGATTGCCTTGATTTTCCGTGGGGTTGCTTTTGAATTCCGTTTTAAAGCTCATCGGACCAAACACCTTTGGGACTTAGCTTTTATTTGGGGTTCGGTTTTAACGAGCTTCCTCCAAGGGATTATTTTAGGGGCCTATATTCAAGGTATTAAAACCGAAAACGGTATTTTTGCCGGTGGCCCTTTTGACTGGCTTACTGCATTCTCCATTTTCACAGGTATTGGTGTAGTTGCCATGTATGCCACTTTAGGCTGTGGTTGGCTCATTTTAAAAACTGAAAAAGGCTTGCAGCAACGTATGTATGAGCTGATGCCAAAGTTAATTATTGCGCTGCTCATTATCTTTGGTGCCGTCAGCTTATATACGCCGTTAACACACCCCGAAATTGCAGATCGTTGGTTCTCTTTACCAAATCTGTTCTATTTTAGTCCAGTGCCTATTTTGGTCTTACTATTTGTTGGCCTGATTTTATCGGCATGTAAAAAACAGCAAGATCACAAACCATTTATATATACCTTGGCATTGGTCTTCCTTGCCTTTACTGGTTTTGTAATTAGTTTGTGGCCAAATATCATTCCACCATCAGTTACGATTTGGCAAGCGGCAGCGCCTCATTCCAGCCAAATGTTTGCTTTAGTGGGTGCGCTTATTTTGATTCCAATCATTATTACTTACACCATTGTGTCTTACTGGGTATTCCGTGACAAAGTTCGTGTAGGTGATGAAGGTTATCATTAAGGTACGGGGGTGTTATGAAAAAGTCGTCAGTTAAACTCAGCCAAACCCAATGGTTTATTCTGTTATGGCTTGGTGGTTTTTTAACCTTAGCTGTAATTGCGGGTTTGTTTAAAGTGATATTGATTTATGCTGCCCCTTACTTAAAGTAAACCCATCCTTATAAACAAATGCCGTTTGTAGATTCTGCAAGCGGCATTTATTATTGGCTCAGTGCATCTTTTATTTTGTTATTTCGTGCAGCCCATACATGTATAAATCAGAACAACTCGCCCATAGCATTCGCCAACTTATTGAAAGCGGCACTTTAAATGCACATGAGAAATTACCTTCATTAAGAGATCAGGTCCAACGTTCTGGTTTTAGTTTAATGACTGTGATGAATGCTTATCAGGAGCTTGAATCACAAGGTCTGATCTATTCAAAAGAAAAATCGGGATATTTTGTTGCCGAGCAAATTGCACTAAAGCCACTGGAACAATATTCGGTCGTTTCACTCAATTCTAAAATTGAAATTAATTCTTTAGTTTTTAAATATCTTAAATCGATTCAACATGAGTCTGTGGTGCCTTTTGGTTCAGCTTTCCCTGATAGTCAACTTTTAGCTGCTCCCAAACTTATTCAAATTATGGGGCAACTTGCACGGCAAAGGCAAAGCTATGACCAGACAGCAAGCCTACCTCCCGGTAATTTAGCGTTAAGAAAACTAATTGCTCAGCGCTACTGTATGCAAGGCATACAGACCGATCCAGATGACATTGTCATTACATCTGGAGGATTAGATGCACTCAATCTTTCTTTACAAGCAGTAGCCAAACCGGGTGACTATATTCTATTGCAACAAACCGTGTTTTACGGTGCTTGGCAGGCTGCTGAACGTTTAGGACTTAAGGTCATTACCATTCCCGAACATCCACAACATGGTTTTGACCTAGAGGCTTTTGAACAGGTTATTCATACATATCCAATTAAAGTATGTTGGCTCATGTTAAATAGCCACAACCCGATCGGGTTTACGGTCAGTGATGAGATTAAATATAAAATTGCCAAACTGCTTCATGAACACCAAATTTACTTAATTGAAGATGATGTGTATGAAGAGCTTTATTATGGCGGGCAAAAGCCACTTTCGATGAAATACTTTGACCAACAAAATCTGGTACTGCACTGCTCTTCATTTTCTAAAACTTTAGGGGCAGGTTTTCGGGTTGGTTGGGTCTATGCGGGTAAATTTTCGGACCATATCCAACACTTGCAGCTCATGAGTACTATTTCAGTGAATGCACTCATCCAAAATGCCTTGGTTGAGTTTTTGTCTCATCATCATTATGAAAAACACTTACGCACACTTAGACTTTCACTTGAACGTTATAAAAAGCAGTTTTACCACTATTTGAATCAACATCTGCCCGCTACCTGCGAGATTTATTATTACCCAAGCGGTTATTTTCTATGGGTTAAATTGCCTCATAAACTCGATAGCATGCAAATTTATGAAGAACTCATCCAACAAGATATTGGTATTGCGCCAAGCCCACTCTTTAGTGTTTTACCCGCACAGCAGCATTATTTAAGAATCAATTGTTCTTTTGAGTGGAACGAAAAAATTCAAGCTGCTTTAGATCAAGTCATCAAAACTATTCAACAAAGGGTCGAAGCAAGCCTGTAAAGTGATGCTTCGACCTAAGCACAATTTTAAAGTATTTAATTTATGATAGTTTCATCTTAAAGCGCGATTTTAAGGGTAAGAATATCTGGATGTTAATATGGAAATAGATGAAGAACTGACTCTTAAAAAAATACAGATTTTTTTGGCCTTTATGCGCTGTGGCAACTTGTCTAAAACCGCGGCAGAAATGCAACTGAGTAATGTCAGTGTTCATAAAGCACTACACTCTTTAGAAAGCGCTTTACGTTGTCCTCTTTTTAAAAATGAAGGCCGTAACCTCATTCCTTTAAAAAGTGCTTATGTATTTGAAGAACGGGCGCAAAAAATCGTACAAGACATTTTTATTACCGTAAATAAAACCAGAGAAGCCGCTGGTTTTGCAGCCAAAGTTTTACATTTAGGTTCACTTTATTCTTTGACGGTAAACACAATTCCAAATGTGATTAGTGGTCTTAAACTCAGACGTAGTGAGCTTGATATTCAATTATTACTCAGTTCAAATCAGGATTTGGTGAAAAAGCTCAAAGCAACTGAGCTGGATGCAATCATTGTGGCTTTAAACGAAACCACACAGGATGATGATTTTGAAATTTTGCCGATGTTTTCAGACGACATTTTTTTGGCCGTCAATAAAGATTCAAAATATGCTGAGTTTAAAGATATTGATTTAAGCCTTTTAAAAGAAGAAACTTTTTTAACTTTAACCAAGGGTTTTGCAACTCATAACGACAGCGACATTATTTTTAAAAAAGCAGGCTTTTCGCCTAAAGTTGCTTTACAGGTGAATGATATTTTCACCTTAATTAGTATGGTCAGTTCAGGCGTCGGTTTTGCTCTACTACCCGGTCGTATTTCTGCTGTTTATGAAAGTTCAGTAAAACTTATTCCTCTAAAACAGCAATACCACATGCAACAAGAAATTGGTCTGGTCTTTTTAAAAAGTAAAGAACGTGACCCAAACTTACTTGCTCTCATTGCTGAATGTCGAATGTTTGCCTCTAATTTTAAAAGATAAATATCGGCAACTTATTAAAGAATAATGAGTTGCCGTTGTGCGATTTTCAAAAATTTATCCAAAAATTGCATTAACCGTTAGGAAAAATACAGAAGGTCCAAGTAAACAGCCAAGTCCTGTATAGAAGGTTGCAACTAAAGCGCCATAAGGTACCAATCGAACATCAGTACCAGCTAAGCCTGCTGCGGTGCCACTGGTTGTTCCTGCCAAACCGCCAAAGACCATGGCAGAGCGTGGACTTTTTAAATACATAAATTTCGCAAGCAGTGGCGTCCCTACCATAAAGAAAACTGACTTGATTAATCCAATCGCAATAGAAAGTGCGATCACATCAGAGCTTGCGCCAATTGCGGTTCCTGTAATCGGACCAACAATATAAGTCATTGCGCCTGCACCGATCGTTGTCATCGAAATGGGATCTCGATAGCCCATGCTCCATGCAACCAAAACCCCAATTGCGAGCAGTAAAAATCCGTTCAAAAAGATTGTGCCAACGTGCTGCACTGCCATCTACCGAAGTCACTACCTGAATAGAGGTCTTTCCCTTTTCACCGGGTTCCATCAAAATTTCTAAATCGCCAGAGCCGACACATCCTACTAGTGCTTTTTTTACAGGTGGCTCTGTGGCCACAAATTCAAAATGAAGTGTTTCCATAATCAAAATCCCTTTTTATTTTTCACAGATGACTGCTCAACACGATCTATAAACAAGGTTGCTGCCAACAAATCTGCGGCACCACCAGCAGACGCTTTCATCCGAAGCAGATCAATCTCTAAAAGATGCAAAGCACGTCGACCTTCTAAGCTTGAACTACCGCCCAAATCCAATACTTGCTGAGCACCTTGTTGCATACGCTTTAAACCATTTGTGCCAGAGCGATAAAGCACACAGGTATCGGTCAAATCTGTCATCATGGCAAGTAAGGCATCTACGCGGGCGAACTCTTCTTTCATGGGTTTACTACGACTTTGATAAAGTTGCTTTAACCCAAAATTCACAATAGTTGGAAAGCCTTGTTGTGCCTGTTCTTTGGCACCTAAGATGCCTAATTTCTTTTGTACTTGCTGACCATGACTCAAAGCCTGCTCTGGAATAAAGCGATCTTCAAGCTGAGCAATCTGGCCTGCTAACTGGCATAGCTCAACAGCCGATAAATATTGCTGATTACTGCGCGCTAATGCTGCTGCGGTAACCATTAAACCCAAGGCCCAAATTGCACCGCGGTGTGTGTTGACACCATCTGTTGCCAACATCATGGTCTTTTCACCTTGGCGACCGATTTCTCCAATGTCTTCACGCAAAGCTAAACAGACTTTTCCATGATGCTTTGCAGCTTGCGCCATTGCATCAAATATAGGCCCTAAACTTTTTGCAGAGCGCTCCATTAACTCCAAAGTCAGGTCATCATGCGCACCACTACCACGGCGATCAACCAAAGCTGGTTTGGGCGTCAGATTAACTTCATCAAACAAAGCCTCGACCGCCATATCTGCTAAAAGCTGACTATCGCTGATCGTTTGATATTGAACTTGTGCCATCATTACCAACTCCTAAATTTTGCAGGTGGTTGATATAAGCCATCTGACCATGTCACCAAGTCGGCAATATTTTTCGCCGCTAAAAGTTCACGTGTGGCATCGGTACGGCGAATACCTAAATCTTCAGGGAATACCACCAGACCTTCACTTCTTAAACGTGCTGTCGTTTTTGGGTCTTGAGTTAAACCAATACTGGTCACACCTGCTACCGCAGCAATCATGGCTTGGCGCTCTTCTTGGCTGCTTGCTTTATATAGATAAGCAATGCCTTCTTCGGTCAGTAAATGGGTCACATCATCGCCATAAATCATGATCGGGGCTAAAGGCAAGCCTGCGGTTTTGGCCACATCAATTGCATCGAGACGATCCACAAAAGTTGGCTTACCACCCTCTTGGAAGGTTTCCACCATTTGTACAACGAGTTTTTTACCACGTGCCAAATAGGTATCTGTTTCATTAGCACCTTGCAAACGCATATCTAACCATGCAGGTGTATCGTGACGACGTCCGCGTGGATCATGCCCCATGTTTGGCGCTCCACCAAAACCAGCTAAACGACCTTTGGTGACAGTCGAAGAATGGCCCATGCCATCAACTTGCAAAGTTGCACCAATAAATAGATCAACGGCGTACTGACCTGCGAGCTGACACATCATACGGTTGGAACGTAAAGCGCCATCACGACCTGTAAAGAAAACGTCGGGACGAGCAGCAACATATTTTTCCATACCGAGTTCGGTACCAAAGCAATGCACGCTTTCAACCCAACCGGTTTCAATCGCTGGAATTAAGGTTGGATGCGGATTCAGTGTCCAGTTTCGGCAAATTTTTCCTTTTAAACCTAGAGACTCGCCATAGGTCGGTAAAATCAGTTCAATTGCCGCAGTGTTAAAACCAATACCATGGTTTAACGATTGCACATTATGCTTTTCATAAATTCCGCGAATTGCCATCATCGCCATAAGCACATGCACTGGCTTAATGTGTTTCGGGTCACGAGTAAATAACGGTTCGATATAAAATGGCTGATCCGCCACCACCACATAATCAACCCAAGAAGCAGGAATATCGACACGGGGTAACTCTGAGACGTCATCGACCAGTTCATTGACCTGAACAATCACAATACCGTCACTAAAAGCAGCAGGTTCAATAAGTGCTGGAGAATCTTCGGTACTTGGACCTGTATAGATATTGCCTTGACGGTCTGCCATAAAACCCGCTGAGAGCACCACATTTGGAATGAGGTCGACTACCAAACGTGAATATAGTTCGATATAGGTATGAATCGCACCAATCTCTAGTAAACCATCTTCAATTAACTGACTAATACGCAAACTTTGTAGGCCAGCAAAAGAAAAATCGAGCTTACGCGCAATACCTTTTTCAAACAGATCAAGATGTTCTGAACGCCCTACGCTTGGCATGATCATATGCAAATCATGCAAAATATCTGGATTGGTTTGAGCCAAAGAGCGCGATAAAAAATCAGCCTGCTTTTGGTTATTCCCTTCGAGTACAACTTTGTCACCCGGTGTAATTAAGGTTTCCAAAACTTTAATAATGTCTTGAGTTGGAATCACCACACCATCGGTATATTGGTTTGCCATCTCTAGTTTTAGTTGTTTGGCATGACGCCGCTTTGTCCATAATCGTTCTTTATTCTGAACTGATCCTTCCATGTACTTACCTATAGATCGCAGTTTTGTTCTGAATCTATAAAAACGCTTTATGGAATTTCGATCAATCAACCTACTTCGTTAGTTATTAACCTCAGGTTAATGATTAATTTTATATTCGATGAATTTCTTCAAAAAACCAATCTAGACAGATTTTGACTTTAGGCAAATTTGCGTATTGTGGTCGGTACACCAAATAATAAGAAAAGGGCGATGAGAAGTTAATTTGAGGAAATAATCGTATCAAACGTCCGGTTTGTATATCTTTTTGCACCATAACACTACGCGCTAACGCAACACCATGTCCTTCCATTGCAGCCTGTAAAACTGCAGATGAACTGTTGATTTGCATACCACGGCTAATATTAATATCTTCCAGCCCGACACTTTTTAGCCAAGATTGCCACCCCGGAAACTGTTGATGTTTTTCCATAGAAAGATCATGAATTAAAGTGATATTCTTTAGATCGTTCGGCGTTAAAAGCGATGAATGTTCATTTAAAAATGTAGGCGAACATACGGGATAAACCTCTTCATCCATAAGTTTAACGGCTTCTAAACCTTGCCATTGTCCTTGACCATATCTGACACCCACATCGACTTTTTGTTCTAAAAAATCTACGGTTTTCAAGTTAATGTCTAAACGAATATCAATATCTGGATATTGTTTTTGAAAATGATCAATTCTTGGTAGTAGCCATTTTTCAGCAAATGCAGGACTCACCGTAATATTAAGAACGCCCGATAGAGAATCTTGTTTTAATTTTTCTAAAGCCAAAGTCAGTTTATCAAACCCCGCCCGAATATCCGGTAAAACCGACTCGGCCAGTTCGGTAGCAACCAGTCGATTTTTGCCATTCGTTTGCCGATGAAATAAAGGAAAACCTAACCAATCTTCAAGTGTACGTACCAATTGCCCCACCGCAGCCGGAGTAACATTTAACTCTTTTGCCGCAGCAGAAAAACTTTTGTGTCGTGCACTGGCTTCAAAAGCACGAAGTGCATTGAGATAAACTGGTAAATTCATAACGCTAAAGATTTTCTTTATTGGCTAAGTAGATTATCTCATTTGTACTTATAAATCTTTATTTCTAAAATACTCTGTAATCTATTCATAACGATTAAATTTTTACATCTTGAGTAGGCTTGCTCACTCACTTTATTTATTTTGTTATTGAATAAAGAGAATTTAGTTTACGAGGAAAGTATTCATGTTGATCCATGCCGATTTTTCACAGGCTGTGATTGTCAAACCTGAAGACTATCACTGGGTGAAATCTCCCCGTGGGGAAGTTGATCGTGTCATGCTCGATCGTATTGGCGATGAAATAGCTCGTGCAACCAGTTTGGTGAAATATGCGCCCCATACAACCTTCCCTGAACATCGACATCATCATGGTGAAGAAATCCTCGTACTTTCAGGCGTATTTACTGAAAATCAAAATCAGCACTACCCTGCTGGATGGTATTTACGCAGTCCCCATCAGTCGGGACACCAACCATCGAGTGAAGAAGGTACATTGATTTTTGTCAAACTTATGCAAATTCCTACGTCAGAAACGCAAACCTTACGGATCAATACCAACGACCCAGCACAATGGCAAGAAATAGGTTCGCGTTTAATTTGCACATTGGTTGATGCAAGTTATGAACACACTTATTTAGAAAAACTCAAGCCGCAACAACTTTTTCTTGAAGAAGCTGAGGGTGGAATCGAAATTTTGATTACCCAAGGTCAGTTGGTTGATAAAGAAATAGTTTATGAAACTGGCACATGGATACGCTTACCTCCAAAAACACCTGCCCATTTTCAAGCGGGTTTATCTGGTGCTTCTCTTTATGTAAAAACCGGACACCTAGCCTCAGCCATTGCTGAATATAATTAAAGGCTCTTTATGCTTCAAAATACCATGCACCGCCAAGTATTAATTTTGGCGAGTTCCCAATCACTTTTCCAAACCGTTTCTGTCATGGTCATGACCATTGGTGGCTTGGCTGGGGCAAATATTGCAAATACCCCAACACTTTCAACGCTGCCCATCGCCTCTATGTTTTTGGGTACGGCCTTAATGATGTTTCCGGCCTCAATATTAATGGCACATATTGGACGGCGTAACGGTTTTCTATTTGGCGCTTTTTTAGGTGTGCTCGGCGGCATTATTGCATCAATCGGCATTTTTTATAGCTCACTCATGCTTCTGGCTTTGGGTACGCTATGTGTCGGGGCCTATCAATCCTTTGCTCAGTTTTACCGTTTTGCTGCCAGTGAAGTGGCAAATGATGCGTTCCGCTCACGCGCTATTTCTTGGGTAATGGCAGGTGGAATTGTTGCAGCACTGATTGGCCCAACTTTAGCACGCTTCGGCGGACCTTTATTCCAGCATTTAGAATATATCGGTTCATTTTTAATTATTAGTATCATCTCACTTGTGGCAATGGGCATTTTATCTAACCTACATATTGCCGATACGGTTGAGCAGAAATCCAACTTTACTGCTGGTCGTCCGTGGCAACAGATTGTCTTTCAACCTACCTATTTAGTTGCTTTATTTGGCGCAATAACAGGTTATGGCATCATGATTTTAGGTATGACTGCCACACCAATTGCTATGCGACATTCACACCATGCACTTGGGTCAATTACGACAGTCATTCAGCTACATGTGCTTGGTATGTTTCTGCCTTCATTCTTTACTGGAAACTTAATTGCTCGCTTTGGTGTGCTTAAAATTATGTTTGCAGGTCTTTTATTATTTGCCTGCTATATCGGATTTGCTCTCTCAGGTATTCAGTTCACATCTTTTGCTATTTCTTTAATTTTATTAGGTGTGGGATGGAACTTTTTATTTATTGGCAGTACTTCTTTACTCACAGGAACTTATTCTGTAGCTGAAAAAGCCAAGGCCCAAGCTATTAACGATATGACCGTTTTTGTTGTCGGTTTGATTTGTTCGTTTAGTGCAGGTGCTTTACTGGATTTATTTGGCTGGAAAGCAATGAATATGGCTTTAATACCATGGCTAGTGATTACCGCAGCTTCTCTCTTTTGGCTAAGCCAAAAAAGAGAAAAACAGCTTGCTTAAAATTCTTTTTAACGCGGTTTATTCAATAACCATTCCAGATTTTGGCGAACCGCAGGCCACTCATGTTTTAAAATACTGTAAACATGAGTGTCCCGCAAAATATCATCTTTCACAATTTGATGGCTTCTTAGCACACCGTCTAGCTTTGCACCCAAGCGTACAATCGCGGCTTGACTTTGAACATTTAAAGAAGATGTGCGTAACTCAACCGCAATACAGTTTAAAGTCTCAAATGCATGAGCCAACAATAGCTTTTTACATTCAGTATTTACAGGCGTACGTTGTGCAGACTTTCGATACCACGTCGAACCAATTTCTACACGGCGATGAGCTTCTTCAATATGCATGAGAGTGGTCATGCCCAGCGCTCGCCCCGTTTTTCGGTCTTCAATATAAAATGGCAACATAGAGCCGGATTTTTGTAAACCGAGACGTCTTTCAATTTCAGCAGTCATCTGTTCAGGTCTTGGCACACGGGTATACCAAAGATTATAGAGTTCCCCATCGCAAACGGCCTCTTTGAGCGCTTCAGCTTGAGTTACATCTAGCGGCTTTAAAATAACGTGTTCACCCAATAACTCAACAGGTGTAGTCAAAGACATCTTTATCTCCTCAATTGATATTAAGCTTTTATATTTTCAAAATTATTTATTTAAATCAGCCACACTGTACATGGCATTCGCTATAGTTTGATGACCAGATTTCGATAGGCCATCTGCCGCGCCTAAAATGTCTCGGCGTTCTTTGTTTTGCCCAAGTTTTGATTTTCCTTGCAGCTTGGTAATTTCAATCTCAATACCTACAATGGCTTTTAATATCAGTTCAAGATAATCCTTTGGTGCATCGGACATTTTCCATGGTTCAGGTTGAGATGCTTCATGAGTACGGGTTAAACGAGCCACCACACCGCGAACGTAACGTTCGTCATCTCGAATCGTCACTTTGCCATAAGCATGCACAACCCTATAGTTCCATGTGGGTACTTGTCTGTGCTGTTCATGTTTAGATGGATACCAGTTTGGTGAAATATAAGCATCGCCTGCTTGAAAAACGACCAATACCTCATCTCCATTTTTAATATCCTGCCAAACAGAATTATTTCGTGACACATGGGCATGTAGCATGCCAAATTTCCCTTCATTTGTTTGCAACTCGAATGGAAGATGGTTTGCATCTAAGCCATTACTTCCATGCGTAAAAAGCACCCCAAATGGATAGTCTGCAATAAGAGAATGCAATACATCCAAACGGTTTTCTGCAAAATCATCAGGGATATACATGGCTAAAAACCTCGCTGTAAATATCAGGGCTATTTATATTTTGTGTTGTAAATTTTCTGGTTTATGTGGTTTATTAAAAAGAACCACTTTGTATTTTTTTAAGTAGACCAGAATTATGGCAAGAATGGCAAAAGTTGTGGAACTTCCGTCTATTGCAAAGATTGATAAAAGCAAAGGAAAGATAAGTGCTCAACTGACTCAAGCTTTACGTGAAGCTGTACAAAGTGGTGATTTACAACCCGGCGATCCATTGCCTTCTTCTCGTGAACTAGCTTTAACCCTAGGTGTCGCTCGCGGAACCATTATTGAAGCTTATGATCAGCTTTTAGCTGAAGGTGTGTTTGACTCTCAACCACGAACTGGCACTTATGTGTCTCATGCTTTGATTAAAACATCTGTAATACAACACTCATCAAAAGAAAATAAACCTAACTCGATATCTTTGACCAAATCGGCACGTTCTTATGCCAAAGTGCTTGATGAATTTAAGCCACTTCCCCATGTTCCTTTTGCAGTATCTGTCCCCGTCGGTCGTACTCAACCAAGTGATATCTGGCGTAAATTTGGTAATAAATTTAGATCACGGGGAGCAGGTGCTCCATCAGGTTATGGTGAACCTCAAGGGGTGTTATCACTTAGAGTTGCTATAGCAGACTATATACGACGGTCACGTTCTGTCCACTGCGAACCTGAACAAATCGTGATTACACCTGGCATTCAACAGTCACTTTATATTTGCAGCCAAATTTTATTTGAGGCGAAAGATGAAGTTTGGGTTGAAGATCCGGCTTATCGCGGTACAACAGCCATTTTTGAGCATACTGTACAAAACATTCGAATGGTGCGTGTTCCTGTTGATGAAGAAGGCATTCAGGTTGAAACCGGAATTAAACTTTCTAAACATGCGCGTGCTGCTTTTGTAACACCCTCTCACCAATATCCACTGGGTATGCCGATGAGTCTAGCAAGACGCACGGCATTATTAGCTTGGGCAAAACAGCAAAATGCATGGATCATTGAAGATGACTACGACAGTGAACTTCGTTACAACGGTCAGCCCTTCCCATCTTTACAAGGCATGGCACCTGACCAAGTCATTTATCTGGGTACTTTCAGCAAAGTACTATTTCCTTCCCTTAGACTTGGCTATGCAGTATTACCTAAAGAATTGGTGGCACCATTTTGTGGGCTTAGAGTCTTAATTGATAGACACCCGCCTGCTGCCGACCAACACGTTTTGGCTGCTTTTATTCAAGAGGGTTATTTAGAGCGGCATATACGACGTACTCGAAATGTCTATGCAGAAGTTCGAGAATACATTATTGGCTTGATTGAAAAATACATACCTCAAGAACTGGCTTGGTTACAGCCAGGCGATCAAGGCATGCATATGGTGTTATGGCTTGCTCAACATATTAATGATATTGACGTTGCAAGCTCGGCAGTCGATGCAGGTATTGCCATCAAAGCAATTTCACCGACATTTTCAAAAGAGCGGCGACGTTCGGGTTTAATTGTCGGCTTAGGCGATTTTGAACCCGAACTAATGCAACAAGCTATCAAAAAATTATCAAAGATTATTCAACAGTACGCCAAGTCAATGTAGGTAAACCTTACAACAGCAACCATAGATGAATCGCAAATGGTCCAATGAGTACCATTAAAATACCAGCAATAACCATGGTTAAACTGGCAATCACCCCTTCTTCACTATTTCTTTGCTGTGCTCTGACTGTACCAAAACCATGCGCTGCGTTACCCAAGGCGGCACCATTTGCCACATTAGAACGGATTTTAGTAATTGCCAAAATTGCATCGCCACAAATCATACCGACCAAACCGGTAATAACAGTAAATAGGGAAACCAATGCCGCCGAACCATGAATATCTTCAGCTAAAATCATGGCAAAAGGTGTTGAAATAGAACGTGCCATCAAACTGTTGGTGACTTCAGGGCTAAAGTGGAACCACTGCGCCATTTTATAAGCAGTCATCACACCTACACTCATGCCCACAATAATCGCAATCGTAAGAACTCCGAGGTTTTTACGAATCGTTTCCCGATAGCGATAAATCGGTATAGCGAAAGCTACCGTTACAGGACCTAATAAATTAACAATCCACTGGGTATCTTCTGAATAAGTTTGGTATGAAATTCCAAAAATCGTCATCAAAATGATGGTAAGTACAGGCACGCTAATTGCGGGTGATAACCAAAGTTTTGGATGTTTTTGATAGATTCGCTTTGCCACAACATAGGCGGCCAAAGTCCAGATGAGACAAAGAATTGACCAGATATTCATGTCATTATGCTCTTTAGATATGCTTATGTTGAAGACGTTTTCTAGCCTGTAAGTAAGCCTTCAAACGATTGTAATAATGAATAGTCAGTGAAGTGCTTAACATGACTAAAATGGTCCCAACCCCAATGCTTAAGACGATTTGCCATCCTTCGGTCATAAACAGGGTTTTATACTGGACAACGGCAACGACTACAGGCACAAAAAACAGTAATAGCTCACCTAAAACCACAGTTGCTCCCATTGCTACCTGATCCATTTTGATAATTTTAAAGAACAGGCATAAAAGCAATAAAAACATACCTAAAATACCTGCCGAGACAGGTACACCGAGTTTTTGGTGTAAGAGATATCCAATCCACCAAAATCCAGCCAAAATGAGAATTTGTTTAACTAACACGAACAGTGATGGTTGTGAGGGTGTTCCAGAAGCAGATTCAGTACTCATTTTTCGAAATTAAATGGTTAACTACACTATTATGCTAGCTTGGTTAAACCTGCTAAATATGAATTATTCATGTTAATATTATTCCAAAATGGAATAATCTATTCTTTATTATGCTTTCTCTAAAATCATTACAGTGCTTTGTTACTCTGGTTAAAACTAAAAGTTTTACCCGTACTGCTGAAGAGTTATATCTGACTCAGCCCACCATTAGTAAAATATTACAACAACTCGAAGAGCAGCTTCAGGTACAGCTTTTGGTTAAACCCGATCATGGACGAAAAAGACAAATTGAATTAACTGAAATTGGAGAGCGTATTTATCAACATGCGGTCGAACTTCTTCAGGCAGAGCAAAACATCTTTCTTGAAATAGAAAACTATCAACAATTAAAAACAGGTACTTTAAAACTTGGCGTTCCACCTTTAGGTTCCCAGCTCCTAACGACTGCCCTATTTGACTTTCATCGTCAATGGCCAGATATTGAATTAGCTTTTATGGAAGTGGGTTCACGCGGTATTGAACAGGCTTTACTCAATAACGAGCTAGACGTTGGTGTTTTATTGCAGCCTTTTGATAAACAAACTTTTAATAGCATCGAATTATGTAACTACCCTTTAATGGTACTTTTACGCCGTGATGCCACTTGGGCAACCCGCAAAAAAATAAATCTAGAAGAACTACAACACCAATCATTTTTAATGTTTCCTGAAAATTTCTCTTTAAATAGTATTATTCTTGATGCTTGTAAACAGCATGGTTTTTATCCAACTATTGCTTGCCGTACCAGCCAATGGCATCTCTTGGCAGACATGGTGTTACAACGTATGGGAATTGCGCTTCTCCCTCAATATTATACCGACATGCTTGACCCTAGTTTATTTGCAGCAGTGCCACTCGAAAAACCAAATATTCAGTGGCACTTAGTCATGGCTTGGAAAAAGAATCTTCCTGCCTCACCAGCGGTACAAGCTTGGCTTAGCATTGTTCGTCAACATTTTCAGCACATTAAACCCTAACGTTGACCACTGAAATAGCTTAGTTCAAAAACCGATAAAGCTTTTCCACAAAAAAGCTACCCAATCTTGGCTTAGCTCACTTAGACTAGACCCATCTGTTTATCACACGGACAATAACAATGAATAACGAGCATTTTAAGCTGTATACAGATTCACAATTTCTAAGTCCCTATGCATTTACAGTTTTTGTAGGACTACACGAAAAACAAATTCCATTTGAAATAGCAACCATCGACTTAGGCCAGCAAGGCCAGTTTGAAAAATCTTATATAGAAAAGTCATTAACTGCCAAAGTGCCTGTACTTGAGCATAATGATTTTGCCTTATCAGAATCTTCTGCCATTTTGGAATATTTAGAAGAACTTTATCCAGACACAGCTATTTATCCCAAAGATATTCAAGCTCGCGCAAGAGCACGACAAATTCAGGCATGGCTCAGATCAGACTTGGTGGCATTAAGAACTGAGCGTCCAACCGATGTTATTTTTATTCAGCCCAAGTCCACTCCACTTTCAGAAGAAGGCAAAAAAGCAGCCGAGAAACTTTTCTTTGTTGCAGAAAAACTTCTTGCGTCTGATGCGGAATTTCTTTTTGGTTCATGGAGCATTGTGGATGCTGAACTTGCATTAATGTTGCAACGTCTTATTCAAAATGGTGATGCTGTACCAGAGCGCCTAAAAAATTATGCATTACAGCAATGGCAACGTCCGACCGTACAAAAATGGCTTGCCTTGCGACATAAATAAATCCTTATATTTACACCAAACATGAGATAAAAAATGAGCGATTCAAACTATATTCCTCCACAAGTTTGGCAATGGACTGGAGAGAAAACCGATTTAAACCAACCTACCTCAGGTGCGCGTTACGAGCATACACTTCCAGTAGGGAAACATCCGCTCCAGCTCTATTCTTTAGCAACGCCTAATGGTCAAAAAGTCACTATTTTGCTAGAAGAGCTTTTAACGTTAGGACATAAAGATGCTGAATATGATGCTTGGCTGATTAAAATTGGTGAAGGACAGCAATTTGGTAGTGGCTTTGTAGAAATTAATCCCAACTCTAAAATTCCAGCATTGGTTGATCATAGCCAAAACCCGCCATTAAGAATATTTGAATCTGGCTCAATTTTGCTTTACCTAGCTGAAAAGTTTAAAGCGTTTATTCCGACTGATATTGCTGCACGTACTGAATGCCTCAATTGGTTATTCTGGCAAATGGGCAGTGCACCTTACTTAGGTGGTGGTTTTGGACATTTTTATGCTTATGCCCCTGTTAAAATTGAATATGCAATTAACCGCTTTGCAATGGAAACAAAACGCTTACTTGATGTATTAGACCAGCATCTGGCAAAAAACGAATATTTGGCTGGTTCTGAATATAGCATTGCTGATATTGCAGCGTTCCCTTGGTATGGCGGTCTTGTTAAAAACTGGGTGTATAACGGCGCGGAGTTTTTAGGTGTCGATCAATATAAAAATGTTCAACGTTGGGCAGATGCGATTTTAGCGCGCCCTGCGGTACAACGTGGCCGTATGGTCAATCGTACTTTTGGTGATTTAGCTACGCAGTTGCATGAACGCCATGATGCGAGTGATTTTGAGACCAAGACTCAAGATAAATTGCAGAATCAGTCTTAAAAATATCATTTAGTTTTTGACTTACCCGCAAGATATTTCATTTTTGCGGGTATTCAAAGTTGGCAAAATAGCCCGTGTATAACTCACTCAGCCAAGCGACAAAAACTCGTACGCGTGGCGAGAGCTGCCGATGCTGCGGATATAAAGCAGAAACTGACATCTTCGGGCTTTCCCATTCAGATAAAACCTCAACCAGTCGCCCATTTTTTAATTCATTTGCCACATGGTAGTGCGGTACTTGAATTAAGCCAGCCCCTTGTAAGGCAGATAATACATAGTTTTCAGCGTCATTTACCGCGATCCAGCTTTTCAAAAAATAATCTTGTTTTTTGCCATTCACCATCAATTCAAATGGATAATTCCGCCCGCCTGATGTCGAAAAGAAATTGACACAATAATGTGATAACAAATCTTCTGGTTGCTCTGGCGTTCCATGTTTATTTAAATAGTCAGGACTTGCACAAATGACCTGTGGCATGTCCACCAAATGTCTGGCAATTAAAGTGGAATCATCCAAACGCCCCGCTCTCACCACACAGTCTATCCCTTCCCTAATCAGATCAACCAAGCGATCACCTGTACTGATTACCAGTTCAATGTCGGGATACAACTCGTGAAATTGGTCGATATTGGGTAAAACAATTTTAGTTGCATGTGCGCCTGATAAATCGACACGTAATAAACCACGGGGCTGAGCAATTACATTGCGTAAAGATGATTCGGCATCATCAAGTTCCGATAATATTTGTGTGCAGCGCTCATAAAATGCTTGTCCATCTAGTGATGGTCTTACATGCCGAGTCGTCCGCTCTAACAAACGACACTGTAAATTATTCTCTAACTCTTTAATGGCATTACTTGCTGTAGCACGTGGGATATTTAGCTGATCGGCTGCCTGACTAAAACTACCCAGCTCTACGATGCGGGTAAAAAGCTGCAAGGTATCAAATTTATCCATAATGCTCGCTTTTAACTCTACCAATTATTAATATATATGGAATTATCTTATCCAATTTTGATGATTTATCCCATATTTCTATATTATTAAAATAAGCCATACTTACTCAAACAGGCAATCTAAAAATGAATATTTCAAGAAAAACAGCTCTGATTACTGGCGCATCACGTGGTATTGGCCGTGCTGTTGCAGAACGTTTAGCTCAAGATGGTTTTTATGTGATTGTTAATTATGCTGGCAATAAAGTGCATGCCCAAGCCACTGTAGAGCACATTATTGAGCAAGGTGGTCAAGCCTCAGCTATTCAAGCGGACGTTGCAAATGAACATGAGGTGAGCCGTTTGTTTCAAGAAGCTAAAGCGATTAACGGGCAATTAGATGTGGTAGTTCATAGTGCCGGTATTATGCCTATGGCAAAAATTACACCTGAAAGCCTGCCAGAGTTCGATAAAGTGATTCATACCAATTTACGTGGCGCGTTTTTAATATTGGCGCATGCGGCCGAAACAGTGCCAGATGGTGGCCGGATTATTGCGCTTTCAACCAGTGTAATTGCCAAATCTTTTCCGGCATATGGTCCTTATATTGCTTCAAAAGCAGGTGTCGAAGGTTTGGTACATGTGTTAGCAAATGAGTTACGTGGACGCAATATCACTGTAAATGCTGTTGCGCCTGGCCCGACAGGCACTGACCTTTTTTACAATGGAAAAACTGAAGAGCAAGTGGCAGCTATTGCAAAACTTGCTCCATTGGAACGAATCGGGACACCTGACGAAATTGCTGGCGTAGTGGCCATGCTGGCTGGTCCAGATGGGGGCTGGGTAAACTCTCAAGTCATTCGTGTAAATGGTGGATTTGCTTAATTTTAAAAACCGTGCGGATTATTTTAATCTGTACGGTTTTTTACTAAATAATAAATTTTTTTAAATTTATTTTATCTTAATAACTTTATAAGATTAACTAATACTGTTTTATATAAAATATTCACCGCTCTTATTTATCAAAATAATATATATAAATAGATATTCCTTATTTTTGCTTATATTTAAAACCGCGTAAATTGAACCTTAACAATCTGAATCAAAGATAAGGATATATTCAATGAACGCTAAATTAAATACTGAAACTCCACAAAGTTTTATCTCAAATGGTTCAAATACATCCTTTTCGGCCGAAGATATTCTTGCTAAAGCGCAGCAATATGCACAAGAACACGAACTAAATTTTAGTGGCAGTTTATCACCTGTTGACGCATGGCAACTCGTACAACAAGGAGAAGCCGTTTTAGTTGATGTGCGTACTAATGAAGAACGTAAATTTGTGGGTTATGTCCCTGAAAGTATTCATGTCGCTTGGGCAACAGGCACGTCATTTAATCGTAATCCACGCTTTTTAAAAGAACTTGAATCAAAAGTTGGTAAAGACAAAACCATTCTTTTGTTATGCCGTAGTGGCAACCGTTCAGCACAAGCTGCCGAAGCCGCATTTAATGCAGGTTTTGAACACATTTATAACGTTCTTGAAGGCTTTGAAGGTGATCTAAATGAACAGCAACAGCGTAATCAGAAAAATGGCTGGCGCATCCACCAACTTCCTTGGCAACAAGACTAATACTTCAATCAATTTTCAGTGAATCAAGGAAAGCTTGTGACTCAATGGAACATTAATGCGGTTGTACAAGGTTTACAACAAGCAAGGCATGACTGGCGTCAGCAGCAGCACAGAACCAAAGAATTTGGGGGTCGTGAACTTCCATCTAAAGAAGCTTTAAAGGCCATTTTAGATGACCTGTGCGGGATTTTATTTCCAATGCGTTTAGGCCCTGCTGACTTACGCCAAGAAACTGAAGATTCTTATATTGCCTATACTTTAAATCGGGTGCTAACCGCCTTACATGCTCAAGTACAACTGGCTTTAAATTATGAAGCAAAACGACATTTGAGTCATTCAAGCCCAGTGCAGCAGCCACAAGAACTTGCTCAAACTATTGTGCAGGATTTTGCCAACACTTTGCCCTCTATACGGCGCCTTTTAGACGGTGATGTGCGGGCGGCTTATGAAGGTGATCCGGCAGCACATAGTGTAGATGAAGTATTACTCTGCTATCCGGGCATATTTGCGATTATCTATCACCGAATTGCGCATCAGCTCTATGCTCAAGTGCCTTTATTGTCACGCATTATTTCGGAATTGGCCCACTCTGCTACGGGTATTGATATTCATCCGGGTGCGCAAATCGGCAAAGGATTTTTCATTGATCATGGTACGGGTGTGGTGATTGGTGAGACTTGTGTGATTGGGGAACGCGTTCGTATTTATCAGGCCGTGACCCTTGGAGCAAAACGCTTTGAAACCAATGATGATGGTGGTTTGAAAAAAGACTATATACGCCATCCGATTGTTGAAGATGATGTCGTGATTTATGCAGGTGCCACTATTTTAGGCCGTATTACCATTGGCCGAGGGTCAATTATTGGGGGGAATGTTTGGCTAACCCATAGTGTTGCTGCAGGTAGCCAGATTTTACAGTCACCGAATGAGTCTTATCAAAAAAATCATATTGCTGGTTAAAAACTATAGATGTGAAATAAATAGATAAGGAGATAAATAAACAAAGAACGTGCAGATTAATAAAATGCTTATTTCTAGTTTAAATATATTTTTATTTAGAAAATAGATAACTCATTAATAAGCTCAGTATTTAAAAAATTTATAACGCGATTTTAATTTTAAAACCAGAACTAATTCTAGTTTATATGCATCCTAGAATTTTTATTTTCAAAAAGCCAATGTAATAAGGAAAAATGATTCATGGCGAAAAATACAGACAAAGCCCAACTTGCACTTGGGGACCATGCGGCCCGTCAACTGGCTAATGCAACCAAGACAGCTCCCCAGCTTTCTACAATTACTCCCCGCTGGCTGACTCACTTACTTCAATGGATTCCTGTTGAAGCAGGTATTTATCGCCTAAACCGTGTCAATAATACCGATGATATTCAAGTGGCTTGCACACAACGTGATGAAGCAACTTTGCCACAAACTTTTGTCGATTATGAACCAGAGCCACGTGAATACTTTTTAAACGGTGTATCTACAGTTTTAGATGTGCATACACGTGTTGCAGACCTTTACAGCAGCCCACACGACCAAATTAAAGAACAGCTCCGTTTAACCATTGAAACCATTAAAGAACGTCAAGAAAGTGAGCTCATCAATAATCCTGAATACGGTTTACTGGCAAGTGTGACAGATGACCAACGTATTTCGACTTTAAATGGCCCACCTACTCCAGATGATCTTGATGATTTGCTACGTAAAGTCTGGAAAGAACCGGGATTTTTCCTAGCCCACCCTGATGCGATTGCAGCATTTGGACGTGAATGTACACGCCGTGGTGTACCGCCTCCAACGGTTAGTCTGTTCGGTTCGCAATTCATTACATGGCGCGGAATTCCACTTATTCCATCAAATAAAATTCCTGTAGAAGATGGCAAAACTAAAATCTTGCTGCTTCGTGTTGGTGAAAAGCGTCAAGGGATTGTTGGTTTGTTCCAACCGGGTCTTGCGGGTGAACAGTCACCGGGGCTTTCAGTACGTTTTATGGGAATCAGCCGTAACGCGATTGCCTCATATCTAATCTCATTATATTGCTCACTTGCAGTATTAACAGACGATGCTTTGGCAGTGTTAGATGATGTGGAGGTGGACAAATATCATAACTACCCAGTTAACTACAAGTAATCTGCAAGGTAGTCCAACGGGGCCTGAAGTGACTGGTGTTAACCCACTAGCCAACTTCCCTGATGAGTCCACCATTGCTCGACTTGCTAATGAGTTTTTTTCAGCAGTGCCAAGCTCAAGCAGTTCAGCTTCTCCATCGGGCCTTAACTTGGATTTACCTGTCGGAGCGCCACCTCACCCACCACAACCGGGTGAACCATTTTCTGCACTCAGTGGTCGTGCGCCCAATATCGCCTTTCAGAAAAGTCTCAATCCGGAATATCCTGAGCATATTCCAAATTTGCCAGACTACCCTGAACGCCGAATTGTAGCGTCTGCGCCTGTGGTGGGTGGAGCTAATTTGCCACGCCCACCATTTGAACCACACTTACCACAAGCTGCTCATAGTGAACCAAATGTGCCGCGCATTGAATCCAGCTTACCCACTGGTGCAGGTGAATCACCTTATTATTTTTTAAATGATTTTTCTGCCCGCAATGCAGCAGAACCTTCTGTTAAAGGTGTTGAAGATAATTATTCGGTTGCACAGTCATTTCAATTACCACATGGTGATCAGCTCAAATCTTTATTGATTGAAGACCGCTTTGCAGCTGATACACCTACACAAACATCTGCAAGTTCTTCTTCATTTTACTTTTTAGACTTGCCTCAAACTGGACAAAGTTATAGCCATTATCAACCATCACAACCAACCTTTGTGGCAAGCAGTGCGCAACCACTCGATGTGCATGCCATCCGTCGCGATTTTCCAATTTTGCAAGAACGCGTCAACGGTCGACCTTTGGTCTGGTTTGATAATGCAGCGACCACACAAAAACCGCAGCGCGTGATTGACCGGATTGCTTATTTTTATCAGCATGAAAACTCAAACATTCACCGTGCTGCCCATGAGTTAGCGGCTCGTGCAACCGACGCCTATGAGCATGCAAGAAATGTAGTTGCCCGATTTATTGGTGCACCCTCTTCTAAAGAAATTATCTTTGTTCGAGGAACAACCGAAGGGATTAACCTGATTGCAAAAACATGGGGTGAGCAAAATATTGGCGAAGGTGATGAAATTATTGTTTCTCACTTAGAACACCATGCCAATATTGTGCCTTGGTATCAACTCACTAAAAAAACTGGAGCGAAATTACGAGTCATTCCTGTGGATGACACGGGCCAGATTATTTTAGAAGAGTTACCAAAACTGATTAATGAACGTACTAAACTGTTGTCGATTACTCAAGTTTCGAATGCTTTAGGTACAGTCACACCTGTTGCTGAAGTCATTAAAATTGCCCATGCCAAAGGTGTACGCGTTTTAGTTGACGGTGCTCAATCTGTTTCGCACATCCCTACCAATGTACAAGCTCTCGATGCAGACTTTTTTGTGTTCTCTGGACATAAAGTGTTTGGGCCGACGGGCATTGGTGCGGTCTATGCAAAACCAGAACTACTTGAAAACATGCCTGTCTGGGAAGGCGGCGGTAACATGATTCAGGATGTGACCTTCGAACAGGTAGTTTACCAACCTGCACCAAACAAGTTTGAAGCTGGAACTGGAAACATTGCCGATGCTGTTGGTTTAGGTGCTGCACTTGAATATGTAGAAAGTCTAGGCATTCATAACATTGCTCGCTATGAACATGATCTACTCGAATATGGTCAAAATGCGCTGAGTAGTGTGTCTGGTTTACGCCTGATCGGAACGGCGAATCACAAAGCCAGTGTGATGTCCTTTACTTTACAAGGCTATTCAACTGAACAAGTCGGTAAAGCTTTAAATCAACATGGTATTGCTGTACGTTCTGGGCACCACTGTGCACAGCCAATTTTACGTCGTTTTGGTGTAGAACAGACCGTGCGTCCGTCTTTGGCTTTTTATAATACAACGGAAGAAATTGATTTATTGGTGTCAGTGTTACATCAACTGACACGTAATAGGCGTACTAGTTAAATTTATTTTTTTGAGAAAAGACTGCTTTTGGGCGGTCTTTTTTATGGACTCTTTATTGAAGCTACTTTAGCTCTAAAGTCATATATAGATGTAATAAGTCAAAGTAGTTATCACGGCGGAGTCTTATTATTTAAAATTCGATTTCTAGGTTAGCCTTCGGCTCGAGCTAAGAGTTATTAATACTCTAGACAATTTAAAGTAATTATCACGGCGGAGTCTTACCGTTTTGCCTCCAAAGAAAGTAGCTAATTCTGTTACTTTTTTAAAAATGAGTGACAACGTCACGCAAGAGAAACTTTCTCATCCACAGAGCCTGTTCTCTGTTTTCATTTTTCAAAAAATATTGCAAATACATTATCTTTATAAATTATGGGCAGGCTGTGGATGAAATTTAGCACGAGCAAATGCAAGTATGGACTCCGTTGTGCTAGTCTAAAAACTTGCAGATGACTTTAACCAGAGGAAATATTAATAGATATCTAACTTAATTAAATAATCCCCAAACCAATCTCAATGCAATCCCAATTAATAAAACTCCCATCACCCGCTCAAAATACACTCCAAACTCCAAAAACCGTTTACGTACAATAGGCTGTGCAAACAGTACACTCACCACCATAAACCAGATAGCATTGACCATACACATCCACACTCCATAAAAAACCTGAACTTTCATTGGTGTGGTCGTACTTACAATCGTCGTAAAAATTGCCAGAAAAAAGATGGTGGCTTTTGGGTTTAACGCATTGGTAAGAAAACCCATCGTAAAAGCTTTAAATAAACTTGGCGTGTCACTACCTGCTTGGCCATTAATTTCAATATTAGTATTTGGCTGGCTGCGTAAACACTGCCATCCTAAATACACTAAGTAAGCTGCCCCCGCTGTTCTGATCAGTGACATGAACCATTCGCTTTGCTGAATCAAAAAGCCAATACCAACAAGTGTATAAAACACATGTACTGAAATTCCGACACCAATACCAATTGCAGTCAGACATCCAATCAAATAACCATAACGTACACTTTGTCTTACCGTAATCACAAAATCTGGTCCCGGTAAAATCACCGCCATAAAGTGAATAAGAGCTAGCGTTAAAAACTCATGCCCATACAACTGCCACATAACAATTTAGTTTCCTGAAAATCACTTAAAAGATTGTATTGCGATTTTTTAGACGCGATAATCCAGTCAAAATCCAAATAACTTTTGCCTCATGAGCACAAATCAAAGTCTGGTTCTGTTAAATGAAATGGCGACTTTCGTTAAGGTTGTCGAGTCGGAAAGCTTTTCTGAAACTGCACGCCAGCTTGGTACAACACCTTCTGCTGTGAGCCGCGCGATTGCTCGATTAGAACGTGCTTTAGGCACCCGCTTACTCTATCGAACTACGCGGAAACTTCGCTTAAGTGAAAGCGGACAACAGGTCTATCAACGTTGCTTAGATATGGTGAATGCTGCGCAAGCAGTCATGGAAAGCTCGGCACAATTTCATGTCGAACCAGAAGGTGTTATTCGCTTGAGTGTTCCTAAAGCTGTGGGGCATTTTATGATTCATCCGCATTTACCCGAATTTTTAGGACGTTATCCAAAAATTGATATTCAAATGCTTTTAGAAGATCGTTATGTAGACCTGATTGATGATGGCGTCGATTTAGCACTTCGAATTACAGAGCAACCACCGGGTGGCCTTATGGGTCGAAAGCTGATTGATATTGATCATTTGGTTTGTGCTACGCCTGAATATTTAGCAAAGCATGGCACACCGAACCACCCTCATGATTTAAAGCAGCATGAATGTATTTACTTAGGTGAACAAGCCAGTGACTCAAAATGGAAATTTCAGCAAGGAAATAAATCGATAAGTGTTGCCGTGCGTGGTCGTTATGCTGCAAATCATACGGGTGTGCGTTTGAGTGCTGCATTACAGCATTTAGGTATTGCGAGCTTGCCGTACTTCGTTACACGCCATGCTCTACAACAAGGCACCTTAGTTCAGGTTTTACCAGACTGGGATTTTAAAACCTATTACAGTGGTGGGCTGTGGTTACTTTACCCACCGACACGGCATGTCCCACCTAAATTGAGTGTATTGATTCAATATTTGGCAGATAAATTAGCAGCAGAGCCGACTTTAAAAATCTAGTCGACTCCTAGCTCGAGCAAATCCTATCTAGAGTCCTCTTTGTTAGAATTACTCAACCAATAGATCTTTTGGATTAATCGTATCGCCATAAACTGGTTTTAACGTTTTTTCATAAGCCTGATGAATCACACCTTCTTTTGCCAGTTTCTCTAAGTCTTGGTTCAACCAGTCCAGTAACTCTTTATCGCCATTTTTCACTGCTGGTGCAATTAAGTCCTGCTCACCTAAATTAGTAATGCCAACAGTGTAATTTGGATTTTCTTTGGCCCAAGCTAAAACCAGCAAGTTATCATGTGCAAGCGCAGCACCACGACCATCTTTTAAAGCATCAAAAGTTTCAGTGTTTTGCTCATACTTTTGTAGTTTAATCTCAGGATGAGTCTTGGTGAAGAATGAATCAGCCGTTGTACCTTTGTTTACCAGCAAGGTTTTATCTTTAAGTTGAGCCACATCGGTAATTGGATGGCTTTTAGGAGAAACCACACCGAGCGCCACTTTTAGGTAAGGCTTAGCAAAATCGACCACCTCTTTACGTTCTGGGGTAACAGTAAAGTTTGCAAAAATAATATCTACTTTATTTGCTTTTAAATATTCAACACGGTTAGCCGCTTCAGTTAAAACAAACTCAACTTTGTTTTCATCACCCAGCAGATCTTTAGCAACATGCTTGGCAATCTCAACATCAAAGCCTTGGTTTTTACCTTGAGCATCTAAATATCCAAACGGCGGTTTATCACTAAATACGCCAATTCGTACCACGCCATTCTTTTTGATCTGTTCAATACTTGACTTAGTTTGTGTGTTATCGTCCGTTTTTTCAGTAGACTGAGTTCCTTTGTCACATGCAACTAAACCTAAACTCAGTAAAGACGCAGCTAAAATATGCTTCACGTTTTGAAATGTTAATATTGTCATTATTTCACCCTATCGTTCTTGTAAAAGTCTTATTTAAAAGCGCAGCGCCTACGTCTAGGCACTGTCTCAGCGATATCGAAAATTATTGGCCTACATCTAAAAACACATTCGGATTAACCGAGTCACCGTAAATTGGTTTCAAGGTTTCATCATAAATTTTCTTAATTTCACCGCTTGTTCTGAGCTGCTTAATTTCAGTATTGAGCCAATTCAATAGTTGGGTATTGCCCTTTTTAACTGCCGGTGCAATAAACTCTTGATCACCAATAGACTGAATACCTGCAACATAACTTGGGTTCTTCGCGGCCCACGCCAAAGCATAAGTACTATCTTGTGAAATTGCGTCACCACGACCGTCGGTTAAAGCTTTGAAGGCATCCGAGTTTCTTTCAAACTTGAGTAAATTCACTTTCGGATAGTGCTTGGTAAAGTAGGTATCTGAACTTGTGCCTTTATTGACAATTAAGGTTTTACCTTCTAATTGGGCAATATCTGTAATCGGCTTGGCTTTAGGCGAGACAATACCAAAAGCACCTTTTAAATAAGGTTCAGCAAAATCGACAACTTCCTTACGTTCAGGCGTCACTGTAAACGTCGCGAATACAACATCGGCACGGTTTGATTTTAAAAACTCCACCCGATTTGAAGCTTCAGTCACAATAAACTCAACTTTCTTTTCATCACCGAGCAAGTCTTTGGTCACTCGTTTTGCTAAAGCCACATCAAAGCCCTGATTATCACCTGCACTATCTACATAACCAAACGGCGGATCATCAGCAAAAACGGCAACGCGTAGAACCCCATTTTTTTTGACTTGTTCTAAAGAATGGTCTTCTTGAGCATTACTTGCCTGTTCAGTTGATGGCGTTTTACTACATGCAGTTAATAAAACCCCAGCAACAGCAAGACTGCTTAATATTTTTATTGAATTACGTTTAAACATTCACTTCCTCATGATTCAAATAATAAAAATTTAGTACGACAAAATATTTAAGAAAGCTTTCGCTCGTTCTGTTTTTGGCTGTTCAAAAAATTCTTCTGGTGAAGCCTGTTCAATAATCTTGCCCTTATCCATAAAAATAATGCGGTCGGCAACCTTACGCGCAAAGGACATCTCATGTGTCACAATCAACATGGTCATTCCTTCATTCGCCAATTTCAGTACTACATCGAGTACTTCCCTAACCATTTCTGGATCAAGCGCAGCAGTAATTTCATCAAGTAAAATCACTTGAGGTTGCATGACCAGTGAACGGACAATAGCTATACGCTGTTTTTGTCCGCCAGAAAGTTGTCGTGGATAATCAAGTTTTCGCTCATATAGCCCCACTCGCTTTAACAACTCATCTGCTACTTGTTCAGCTTCATCACGGTGGCGTTTTTGTACTTTAAGTGGCCCAAGCAAAATGTTGTCAATGACGTTCATATGCCCAAACAGCTCATAGTTTTGAAAAACCATGCCAATTTTTTGACGAGCATTAGTCCAGTCCACATCTTTGCCCAAAACACCTGAGCCAGTTAAAAGAATTTCGCCACCCTGAATTGGTTCTAAGCCATTAATACAACGCAGTAAGGTACTTTTACCGCAGCCCGATGGACCTAAAATAACAACCACCTCTCCTTGTTCTACATCCAAATCAATGCCCTGTAAAATATGACTTTGTGCAAATGATTTCTGTAATTGTTGTATCGATAACAAAGGCATAATTACTCCCAGACCTTTTCTAAATGTGCCGCCAAACGAGATAAGGGATAGCAAATCAGAAAATACAAAATAAAAATAAAGCCATAAATCCAAAGAGAAGCACTCGGCACGGTCAACAGCGAATTTTCAATAATTTGCTGGCCAACTTTAATGACTTCAACCACACCAATCAGGACTGCCAAAGAGCTGGTTTTCACCATTCGGGTAAATAAGTTAATCGCGCCTGGTGTTACTCGTTTTAGACTTTGCGGAAAAATGACGTAGATCAAGGCTTGAACATGAGTTAGTCCGAGCGCATAGGCCGAATCGCGTTGATGCTGATCAATTGAAGTAATGGCTGCACGAACCAAATCGCCCATTTCTGCCGTACCCCATAAAACAAACACAACAACACACACCCACATTGCTGAAAACTGCCAGTTAAACCATGTCGCAAAGCCGAAATAAAACACAAACAGCAAAACTAAAATTGGAATGATTCGAATGGCTTCTAGATACAGGCGGCACAGCGATTTAACGACTATGTTTTTAGAAGTCATAATGACGCCGAAAAATGTGCCAAAAATTGCAGAGAAAAACACTGAAATAAATGCAATTTTTGCAGTTGCCCAAAGTCCCCACATTAAACGTTCGAGGTGACTCGCTTGAAATAGATAATCAAGTTCCATGGCTCACCTTCCGACTTCTGTGCTCCAGATAACTGGTTAAAATAGACACGGGCAATAAAATAATCAGATAAGCCATGATGAGTAAAAACAAAGCTTCCGTAGTTTTATAGTCCATGCCAATTAAGTCTTTAGTGACAAAAAGCAGCTCAACGACAGCAATGGCGCTCACCACAGAACTTTCTTTAATTAGAAATAGGCAATTTGCCCCTATTGCCGGAATTGAAATGGCAAGCGCTTGAGGGAAAATGACATATCTAAAAATTTGAGTCGGTTGTAGACCAATACTTTTTGCTGAGTCAATCTGCCCTTTGGCCACCGACTGCAAACCTGCTCGGAATGCTTCGGCCATATAGCTTCCACCTAAAAAGGTCAATCCGATCACACCGCAAGTGAAACCATCGATTTTGATACCGAGTTTTGGCAATCCGTAATACAAAAAGAACAGTTGAATTAATAAGGGGGTATTTCGAGATAACTCAATATAGAACTGGGCAATTCTATTTAGCACCCGCACGCGATATGTGATTAAAATGCTGCAAATCAGCCCTACAATAATCGCCAGAATAATGCTGATAATTGAAATTTTCAGCGTGGTCAAAGTTGCAGAGAAAAATTGCGGCAACACACTATGGATATACTGCCAGTTCAAGGAAAATTCCAACAAATAATATTAAAACGTTATAAATATTTAGCTTTCGTCAGCCATTAAATATTTGTGCAAAGAGTTTATTTTTTTCCCAATTGGTCTAAAACTATTTTTATTAGATAAGCTTTTCTATAAGTTTGATAAATTCGATTTGGCAATCGAAAAGCTTCAAATCAGTTGAATACAACTGCTTAAAACATATTCACTAAAACGAAGATGAATAATAAAACCCATAAAAAATCGGACACCAACGCCCGATTTTTATTAAATGATTTTCAATTTATTGCTTATTTTCTAAGTACATCACCAATACTTGGGTCTTTATCAAAAACCGATTTAGCATATGGGCAAAGCGGGATTACTTTTACGTCTTTTTCACGAACAAAAGCTACTAAAGCATCAAGTAATTGGCGACCTACACCTTGTCCACGATAATTTTCGTTTACATCTGTGGCATCAATAATTAGCATGCTTTCGCCTGCCCATGTATAAGTCATTTCACCTGCAACGGTTTCACCATCAAGTAAGCTAAAGCTGCCGTGTTTTGTATCATCTTTTTGTTGAATATTCACAATGAATTCCTCATATTACAAATCGTATTTATTTAAAAATGACTTTGTATAATCTTTATCTATAAGAACAAATTTAACTGTAAAAAAATAGCCTATTTTTAGCAGTGAGTCTGTATGCTTTTTAAATACAATCTTCACTTAAATTAGTGAAACTCTTGCACCAAACTATTAATATGCGCCACCGCAGCAGTTCGGTTTTCAACGCAAAGTTTTTCAAAAACATGCTCTAAATGTTTATTCACTGTCCGTGGACTAAGCTCCAAAATTTCTGCAATGTCTTTATTGGTTTTTCCTAACAACAACCAGTGCATGACTTCTGCTTCACGTTGAGTCAACTGCGGGCAATATTTTAAAATATCAGCCATTTCCAAAGCTGGCGTAGTTGTCTTGATCTGTATCAGATAATTTTTTGCCACACTTGGTTCAGTTTCCCACGGTGTAAGCAATAAAAGCTGTAATTGCTGAGATGGTGTCGAATAAGAACAACTGGTTAATTTTTTGGAGTCTTTTTCATGTTCTAAATCTGAAAACCAAGCTTTTAAACCTGCTTCAAAGCCTTCTAATTCAGGTAAATATTGATTTAGTAGATCACTGGCTTTTTGGGTTTTCCACACAATTTTACCGTGAACATCTAGCGCAAGAATGGCTGTTTCCGTTGCATCAATCACCTGTTTCTGTTGTTGCAATAGTTTGGCATGTGCCAAATGTGTTTTTACCCTTGCTAATACTTCTTCAATATTCAGTGGCTTGGTTACATAGTCCACCCCTCCGACCTGAAAACCACGCACAATATGCTCTGTCTCAGATAAACCTGTCATAAAAATAACGGGAATAAACTGCGTAATTGGACTCGCTTTAAGCTGTATGCAACTTTCAAAACCATCCATATGTGGCATATTGCCATCAAGCAAAATCATATCCGGTAAGCATCGGTGTGCTATTTCAATTGCACTTAACCCATCGGTTGTGACAAGTACGCGATAACCTGCCTGATCCAGACTTTCATGTAGTAAGCCTAAATTTTCCGGCACGTCATCCACAATCAGAATAACAGCCTGCTCGTTTGGTGAAGCTTGCTGAAAAGAAACATGTTGCGTACTCATGACTTATCCTGAATTAATCGTTGCGCGTGTTTTAAATCAAACTTTTGAATCGCCTGTTCAAGCTGTTCCCATAACTCATCATGCTCCGGAAAATTTTGACGGCATTGCATTAAAGTCTGTTGAATTCCTCGAATATAACCCTGTCCAATTAAATCATTTAAATGCTGCAAGCTTTGCGGTAAATCGAGCAGATCATTATTTTCTGGTTGTGTAATTGATGTATGAACAGTGGGTTGCTCTTGCTTAAACACTTTTACATCTAATGCTTGAACTTCATTATTTTCAAGTAGTGCATCTGATTTGGAATCAATCCACACCAAGCCCAACTTATCTCCAATTTTACTCAGCAACAAATTCAGGTCGATTGGTTTTAACATAAAGTCTTCACTTAAGACGGCGTCTTGTGGATTGACTTCACGCTCGCCTGCATTGGCTGAAATAATTAAGATCGGCACATTGGTAATATTATTCTGACGCAATAATCGTGCTGTTTCCCACCCGCCCATCAAAGGCATATTTAAATCCATCAAAATCAGATTAGGTTGGAAAATAGGTACACGTCTTAAACAGTCAATGCCCGACTCGGCTTCTTCAATCATAAATCCCAAAGGTTTGAGAAAATTAGCAACTAAACCTCGATCCACAGCTTCATTATCGACAACTAAAATTCGTTTTCGCTCGCCTTGATAACCCGTAATTTGGTTGGAGTAAACATTAGAAATCGGATGAACCACTTCTTTTGAAGGTAAGTAAAACTTAATCTTAAATTGTGAACCCTGATTGAGCTGACTAGTCACAGATAACTGCCCACCAAGTAAATCGACTAATAATTTTACAATTGGTAGTCCGAGTCCTGTTCCAGTAAATCCGCCTTGAACCACATTACTGCCCCGTTCAAACGGGTTAAAGATTCGCTCTAAATCTGCCTCGGCAATACCACAGCCCGTATCTCTAATTTCAAAATAAGCCGTTTGAAAACGGTACTCGACTTTTAAAGTAATTGTGCCACTCGTTGTAAACTTTAATGCATTGCCCAGCAAATTGATGAGCACTTGCTCTAAGCGTTTTTTGTCGGTACGAATATAGTGCGGTAGGTTCTCTCCAATTTCATAAACAAACTGTAAATTCTTCTGTTCAAACTGAGGCTGAAACATTTGAATAATCTGTTCAATAAAATTGGGGAAATGCACATCCACTACATTTAAAGAAATTTTGCCTGTTTCAATGCGTGCTAAATCTAGTAAACCGTCAATCAGTGAAGTCAAATGCTGCCCACTACGGCTAATCACTCCGAGTGCCATTTTGCCTTGTTCAGAGAGTTGTTCTTGTTTTTGAAGTAATTGGCTATAGCCCAAAATACTATTTAAGGGTGTCCGTAGTTCGTGGCTAATGCCAATGACATAACGGCTTTTTGCGTCATTGGCCCGTTCTGCTGCTATTCTGGCATCTTGTAAGTCTTTTGAAGTGACTTCATGGGCAGCAATTTCATCAATCAATAATGCTGTTTGCTGATGCGTTTCGATTTCAGCATTACGACGGCTTTCATCGTTTAACACTAACCACCATGCAGCAACGCTCATTAATAAAAATAAAATGGTATAAATTTTGACAAACAGCGTAAATAGTTGAGGAACAGCTGCGGCATTAATGGTTTCTAAGTAGGTTTTTTCTTGGATATAAACCAGACTCAAACTCACTGCCAAAACAATAGACAATCCTAGAGTCAGCAATAGATACAAACTGACCCTGCTATTTAAACGGCTAGCCCAACGTTCTGGTAAATAGTGCCAGATGGCTTTTTTGAGCTGAACTGACCAACGTGCATCGGGTTTACATAAATCGTGACAGCGGGCTTCAAGTGAACAGCATAGAGAGCAAATCGTACCGTTATAGGCTGGGCAGCCCGCCATATCAGCAAGCTCATAATCCCGTTCACATACCACACAGTTAGCGACCGACGTCGCCTGAATTTTTTCAGGCTGGCGTGCAATGTAATATTTGCCTTTGGTTAGGTAAGCAATAATAGGAACGCATAAAACCGCACTCCCTAGAGCAATGAAACTCGCCAATCCTTTCGCCATGAGTCCGAAAAAGCCCAAATAGCTCAGCATCGATAACACTGAAGCGATGAGTAACGCGCCTACACCTACGGGGTTGATGTCATATAAATAAGCACGACGAAATTCAATTCCTTTCGGGCTTAAACCTAAAGGTTTACAGATAATTAAATCGGCAACAACGGCACCAATCCATGCCAAAGCGATATTGCTATATAGCCCCAAAATGCGTTCAACCGCATGGCTAATTCCCATTTCCATCAAAACAATGGCAATAAACACGTTAAAAAGAAGCCAGACAATTCGTCCCGGATGGCTATGAGTTAAACGAGCAAAAAAGTTTGACCAAGCTAAAGAGCCAGCGTAGGCATTGGTCATATTAATTTTAATTTGTGCCAAGCAAACCAGTGCTAGAGTCAATATTAAAGCAAGCTGAGGGTTTGGAATAAACTGCTGATAAGCAACCCAATATAGATAAGTCGGATTGTCTAGTTCAGAGACAGGAATAAACAGCTGAAAAGCCAACACCATCAGCAGCATACCCATCAAAACTTTTAGAAATCCAAAAATAATCCAAGATGGGCCACCTAAAAAAACGGCAAAACGCCATGCAGTTCTGTTCTTTTCTTTTTGCGGTAAGAAACGTAAATAGTCGGCTTGCTCACCAATTTGGATCACAAATGAAAAAATAAGAGTGCACGCTGCACCAAAGTAATACAGATTAAAATCGGTTGAGTTTGAAACCGCCCCAACAAAATGCAAGCTACTACTTAAAATTTGTGGCTGCTTCCAAAGTACAAAAAACCACGGTAATAACAGTAATAAGAGCCAGATGGGTTGTGTGATTGCCTGAACTTTATTAATAAAACCAATACCTTTGACCACTAAAGGCAAAATCACTAAGGCAGAAATTAAATACCCAATAACTTGCGGAATGCCTAAGGCAAGCTCAAGTGCCATCGCCATAATTGCAGCTTCAAACGCAAGCAAAATAAAGGTAAAGCTGGCATAAATCAGAGACGTAATGGTCGAGCCAATATAGCCAAAACCTGCACCACGAGTAAGCAAATCGACGTCTACATTATATTTTGCGGCGTAGTAACTAATCGGCCAACTGGTCAAAAATATGATGGTACATACGACAATTGCTGCCCACACTGCATTGCTAAAGCCATATTGCCAGAGCATGGTCGCCCCAATGGCTTCCATCGCCAAAAAGCTGACTGTTGAAATTGCGGTATTGGTCACCGTCCAAGGCGACCACTTACGTACCGAGGTGGGTGCGTAGCGGAGCGCATAATCTTCGATACTTTCATCTGCCACCCAAATATTATATTCACGGCGTGTTTTGATCACACGTTGTGGCGCTTGTTGGGGGCGTGAAGAATCTGGCATAACACTCATGTTTGGCATGTGGCTGCATTAAACCCAGCAATCCTTATGCCAAAAGTCATTTATCATGGCGATTTTTTCTAATACGCACATATACGCAAAATAACGTATTTTCAATTTTTCCCAAAAATCACACACTCAAAACCATCAAAAAACAATGATCAATATTTGTGTTGATTGACCAAAAATGATTGGGAGATTGATGTTATGAGTGTATCTGAACATCCAAATCTGGACACTGTACAAGGTACAGATTCACAAAAAGCAGTGAATGAAACCTTAGAAGATTATACTTTACGTTACGCTCCACACAGCTTTCGGCGCTGGAGTCCCAAAGTTGTTGCTATTACTGCACTTGGTGGTATTGCCTATCTTGCTGACTTTTCTATTGGTGCCAGTATTGGTATGTCTTATGGAACAACCAATGCTGTTTTCTCCATTTTATTTGCAGCGATTATTATCTTCTTAACCGGCATTCCTTTAGCCTACTACGCAGCTCGCTATAATATCGACCTTGACTTGATTACCCGCGGTGCAGGTTTTGGTTATATCGGTTCGGTCCTAACCAGTATCATTTTCGCCAGTTTCACCTTTATTTTCTTTGCCCTTGAAGGTTCAATCATGGCGCAAGGGTTATTGCTCGGTTTAGGCATTCCGCTTTGGGCAGGTTACCTCATCTCAACCGTTATGGTCATTCCACTCGTCATTTACGGCATGAAAGCTTTAAGTAAATTACAAGTCTGGACTACCCCACTTTGGCTCGTTCTAATGATTGGTCCTGTAGCCTATCTGATTTACCAAGAACCTACCTTAGTTAGCCAGTTTGCAACGTTTACAGGTCATGAAGGTTTTGCACCTGTAGATATGGCAGCGATCATGCTTGGTGCGGGTATATGCTTATCCCTCATCATGCAAATCGGTGAGCAAATTGACTACCTACGCTTCATGCCTGCAAAAACAAAAGAAAATAGCAAAGCATGGTGGGCAGCGGTTATTTCAGCGGGGCCAGGCTGGGTGATTTTAGGGGCGATTAAACAAATTATTGGGGCATTTTTAGGTTTCTATTTACTCACTAAAATACCGGGCGTAAACAGTACCGAACCTGTTCAACAGTTTAATGCGGCGTTTCATGACATGCTTCCGGGCTGGGCGGCTTTAACACTTGCGGTTATTTTGGTGGTTATTTCTCAAATTAAAATTAATGTGACCAATGCTTACTCTGGTTCCCTTGCATGGACAAGTGCCTACACTCGTATTAGCAAACATTATCCTGGTCGTATTGTGTTTGTGATGGTGAACTTGGCAATTGCACTTGCTTTAATGGAAGGCAACATGTTTGCGGTACTGGGTAAAATCTTAGGATTCTATTCAAACTTTGCGATTGCATGGGTTGTGGTTGTCGCAACAGACATTTCAATCAACAAATATGTTTTAAAACTTTCACCAAAAGAACCGGAATACCGTCGTGACATGCTCTACAACGTAAACCCTGTCGGTATGGTTGCTTTCCTTGTATCAGCAGGTTTATCAATTGCAGCATTCTTCGGATTATTGGGTAGTTTTTTGGCGCCTTACTCTCCAATTATTGCACTTGTACTTGCTTTTGTATTAACACCAATCATGGGTCTATTAACCAAAGGAAAATACTACATCAAGTCACACGATGACGGCGTTAAAGAACCACGTTACGATGCTGAAGGTACACCAGTAGCAACTGTTTATCACTGCCGCGTATGTGAGCAAGGCTATGAGCGTCCAGATATTATGTTCTCTCACAAACATAACGGTACAATTTGTTCTTTGTGTAAAACACTCGATGCTTAGCCCCCTTTACCAATTAAAAAAAGAAGCTTTAAAGCTTCTTTTTTTACATCTGATGATTTAGCCAATTGGAAATAAACGCTCAGGCACCACATCTTTCATCACAATGGTTGAGATGAGCCGTTGCACACTTGGAATAGCAGATAATTTTTCGTCATATAAACGCTGAAAAGCCGGTAAATCTTTAGCGACAACATGGAGTAAATAGTCAGGTTCACCAAACAAACGCTGCGCCTGAATAATTTGCGGAATCTCAATCACGGCATTTTCAAACTTCTCAACTGCCTGTTTATCGCCTTCTTTAAGCGTAATAAAAACAATTGCCGAAAACTCAAAACCGACTAAGTTTGGGTCGAGTTCTGCCCGATAGCCTTTGATAGCTCCCGACTCTTCTAAAGCCTTCACTCGTCTATGACAAGGTGAAATGCTCAAACCAACTTTTTCTGCCAACTCAGTGATAGATAATCGGCCATTTAATTGCAATTCAGCAAGAATCTTTTTATCTGTGCGATCCATTTAGAAAAATTTACCCCAAATGCATGTGATATGAGCAAACATTTAAAAGCACATTCTAAATACATGAGCATATTATTTTCAACAAGCTCGAATAAATAGGGATTTTTTCTAAACCACGGGCGAAACCTTTGGAAAATAGTTTGCCGAGATAAGCATATGGCTTTTAACATTTTTATTGCATTTTGGAGTGTCTCCATTCTTTTTATTATTACGCCAGGGGCAGACTGGGCCTACGCCATTTCCGCAGGTATTAAGGGTAAAGTCGTCGTACCCGCTGTTGCAGGTATGCTATTTGGGCACTTTATTACGATTTTATTGGTAGCGGCTGGTGTTGGTCTGCTTGTAGCAAATAACCCAACTGCTCTGATGATCCTTACTGTTGCGGGTTCTGCTTATTTATTATGGATGGGAATAAATTTATTACTCACCCCTCCTACTCCGAATCAGTCTGGTTCTGAAAAGGCTCAGTCATGGTTGAGATGGGCTACCAAAGGCGTTTATGTGAGTGGATTAAACCCGAAAGTTTTTTTACTCTTTTTAGCTCTGCTTCCTCAATTTATTGACACCACTGCTTCATGGTCAGTAACGACACAAATTCTTGCCTTTGGTGTTGTCCACATAATTAGCTGCGCGATTATTTACTTAATGGTGGGTTATGGTTCAGAGGCTATTTTGAAAACCAGACCACAGACAGCCCAATTAGTTGGCCGTTTTTCGGGTGGCTTGATGGTCGTTATCGCAACGTGCTTATTGATTAGGCAAATTTAAAAGTCATTCAACGAAAAGTTACTGGCCTCGATTTCAGGTCAGTAACTTAAATAATAAATATAAGAAAAAATTATCTCATTCGTTTGAGGTTATACGTCACGACTCCCCAAATAACCAGTTCTTGCCCCTCTTCAATATAAATATTTTGATAATCAGGGTTTTCTGCTTTCAGCCACACTTTAGGGGGTTGAAATTGGGTATCAATCATTAAGCGCTTAACAGTAAAATCATTGTCGATAAGTGCAATCACAATATCACCCGATTTAGCGGGAATACTACGGTCCACAATAAGCGGATCATCAATATCAATTCCGGCATCTAACATGGACAACGAATTGGCTTTCACAATAAACGTGGCATTTTCATTTCTAATTAAATATTCATTTAAATCGAGTGCTTGCTCAATATCGTCTTGCGCTGGTGATGGGAAACCCGCAGCAACACGTTCTGTCGCCAAAGGAATATGGTAAATTTTATCGTTGTTTGGATGAACCTGCTGTATCTTTAGTTTTGAAGTGAAATCTGTCTGGTGATCGGTTTTGACATTATTCAGTAACCAATTTTTGATAAAGTTGACTTGAGATTCAGGAACACGAATTACTTTGGTGGGTTCATTGAACTGTGCTTTACGGCCGGCGTTTTCCCGTGCACCGCCATGCTCGAATTCTTTCTTCTTTGGCATATCGCCTCCATTTCACCGTTCAAATCCTACACAAACAATGTAACTTGAAAAAGTTACATTTTCAAGTTGACGAAATATTTTTTTTGCATAACAATAAATTTCATGATCAGATTTTAATCCATTTTGCTTTTAACAGGGATGCTAAAACGGAAATGGTAAGTTGAAGAGAATCAAAACCTATTGTGAAATAGTCCTTATTACTGACTGTTTTGATTTTTATCAATGAAATTCTGAACACTTAAATATGAGTTAGATTCAGTTTTTGGTATGGAGACATGCGAAATGAAAAATCAACGTGATGCAGTTTTAGGTTATGCAGATGAACAACATGCCTACTATATCCGTCTTATTGAAAATGATGCGGTATTAGGCGAAAGCTATGGAATTTTCTGTGAAAATCCGGAAAGTGAAGCAGCCGAAAGTATTATGACGACACTATTTTTAAAGAAATCATTTTGGTTAAATGGCTCAGAATTCACAGATATTGTAAAAGGCTTACATCCCCTTACCCATTCATAAGTTTAAAATAATAAAAATAAAGGAGGCATAATGCCTCCTTTATTCTCAAAAACTGTTTGCTTAAGACGTAAAGCGTCCATAAGCATCGCGTTTTTGATTACGAGAATTCTGACCACGACCATCTGAACGGCCACGACGGTCATCATCGTCGTCATCGTCATCACGACGGCTGCGACCACGGCCTCGGCCACTTGAACGACCACGATCATCATCTTCATCGTCGTCATCATAACGACTGCGGCCACGACCTCGGCCACCTGAACGACCACGGTCATCATCTTCATCGTCATCATCATAACGACTGCGACCACGGCCTCGGCCACCTGAACGGCCACGATCATCATCTTCGTCGTCATCATCACGACGGCTGCGACCACGGCCTCGGCCACCTGAGCGACCGCGATCATCATCTTCATCGTCATCATCACGACGGCTGCGACCACGACCTCGGCCACCTGAACGACCGCGATCATCATCTTCGTCGTCATCATCACGACCGCGACCACGGCCGCCTGAGCGACCGCGGTCATCATCTTCGTCGTCATCATCATAACGACTGCGGCCACGGCCTCGACCGCTTGAACGGCCACGGTCATCATCTTCGTCGTCATCATAACGGCTGCGACCACGACCATTACGATCATCGTTTTTATGACTTAAAGCACCAGCTTCACGAGCCTCTTCTGAGGTAAATTCATGTGCGTTACCACTGGCATGTGCAGCACGGCCAGCTTCACGAGCTTCTTCTGAAGTAAATTCATGCGCATTGCCACTGGCATGTGCAGCTCGCCCACCTTTACTGGCTATTTCTCTGACTCTTTCAGGATCCATACTTGCAAATCCACGATTTGAAGTACCTGAACTATTGTTATCATCTTCATATCTAGTATTAGCCATAGTTATATCTTCCTATATTAAAATGGCTTTGTTGCACAAACCTGTCTCTAAAGGCTTATTCCACAATATAATTTTGAGATGAATAAGCCTACACC
>ENA-OWOG01000061-OWOG01000061.1-gut-metagenome-genome-assembly--contig:-NODE-61-length-69700-cov-31.777961_pt1 | contig 69700 bp, 73 predicted proteins | sample MGYA00248249_ERZ651793 | MGnify/ENA primary metagenome ERZ651793 (study PRJEB26908, sample SAMEA4031700) | gut metagenome | biome: gut; feature: normal infant; material: stool | place: China | collected 2015... | reverse complement strand
ACCACATACCCGAGTTGTCACTTAAATTTGAGTAGATATGAGAAGTCTTAACTTTTAAATCTTTGTGCAACAAAGCCCTTTAGAACTACCTTTTCAAAAGCATCTTGTTCCAAAGCACTATTCATCAAGTTATTTAAAAAAACCGCTCCACCACCGCGTCCCTCTCACTCAAACTATTGGTACTTAAAAACCCAAACATCAAACCATCTATTAGATTTAAAACCATATCGGCATCAGGTTTTAAGGCACGAGTTTCCAAACTAAAAATTAGGTCAAAAAGTTCTCGAATTAGCCATTTTCTATACTCGATTGCCATACGGTAAGCCTGAGGATATGTCCCTTTAATTTCAAAAAAGGCTTTAAGTAATAAGTGGTACTGACTATTCAAGTTGACATGTAAAACCACAATTTCCTTGAGCTTATCGGTTGGCATGCAGTAACGGTTTGAGTAAATAATCGCGAGCACTTCTTCTTTCAGCAGGCTTTTTTGAAAGGCGATACACATTTCAATTAGACCTTCTTTTGAGTGAAAGTAGTTATAGAGCGTAGCTTTCGGAATTTCAGATTTTTTAACAATCAGATCTACACCCGTGGTGTGAAATCCATAGGTGGTAAATAAGTTTATAGCCGTACGAATAACGTGTAATTTTTTGGAAGAGGTTTCTAAATTTGGCATAGTTTTACCGTTATAAATTCTTGTTGTTTCTAAATGAGATACTTTTTTGGGAGAAAAAAAAGGCACAGCAAAGCCATAAAGACTGTGCTTGGCACATCTCAAGTTTTATAGTTAATGCAAGTTTTTTGAGCCGTAATGACTTAAAGCATGAAAACCCTACAGGCTATCAAGCTGCTTTAAATTGTTAAGTTGTGTCGTTATAGCTTTTGGCAAAGGCTGCCAAAAAATAGTGGATGTGCAAAGCCAACTCCTTTTTATTGGGAGTTCTGCCAAAATATTTAAATTATGGTGGCAGAACGAAAGGGGGTTAGCAGACTGGCCGAAAAAACCCAGCACACCCGAAGGTGTCCCCCTCCCGTTCCGCCGTAGAGGGGGCACGAGGGTTCGTCACTAAAAGATTGCTCTTTTAATGCTTTTCGGAACGGTCTGCTAAAACCGACTGGCAATGTGGCCAGCATGCGAAGAATAGTATTCCACCCTCTTGTAGTCAAGCACACAAAATGACATTTGATTTAAATTAGATCATTAAAAAGTAAGGATAAATAATTAACAAGTTATTGTTAAAGTAGGGTTTATAAAGAGAATGAACACTAGATAATTAAGACTTAATCTTCGATCCTCCTATTAAAGAGGAATTCCTATAGAAAGCGTTAATGCATTTAAATAGTGTTGGGTGAAAAATTTCTAGATACATATACGGAGGAAGAAAATGGCATTCTTCCAAATAAAATAAAGCTAAGCCACGATAACCGCGACTTAGCTTTAAAAAATAATTTTAATTAAAAAATTACTTATTTGATGTCTGCAAATTCAGAAACAGGTTTGTTCACTTCAACTTTTGTGCCGCCAAATTTTTCATTTACAAACTTTTGAACTTTAGGTAAGTGGTAAAGTTCACCAAGCTTCGTATAGATCGGGTCATTTTTGTTCGCTTCAGCAACACCCAATAAGTTGACATAAAGCTTAGTAGACTGATCGATTGGCTCACGGAAGATTGCGTCTTTCATTACATTGAGGCCCCCCTCAAGTGCCAATGTATTACCGAGTACAATCGCATCTACATCGTTTTTAACACGAACTGCGGTTGTCATTTGAATAGGTTTTAATTGTAAGTTTTTAGGGTTTTCAGCAATATCATTCACTGTCCCTTTTACAGGGTCAAAACCTGGTTTAAGTTTAATTAATTTAGCAGACTGCAATAATGTTAATGCACGAGCTTCGTTAGCAGTATCGTTTGGAATTGCAATGGTCGCGCCTTGCGGGAACTCATCAACGGTTTTAACTTTATTTGCATAAATACCCATTGGTTCCAAGTAAGTTGTCGCAACAGCAGCAACTTTAGCTTTATTTGAAGCATTATAAGCTGCCAAATAGTTGAATGACTGGAACGCATTTACATCTTGTTCGCCACTTGCTACAGACGTATTGAGCACAACATAGTCAGTCAAATTGGTTACTTCGAGTTTAATACCCGCTTGAGCAGTTTCAGGAAGTGTTGCCACGTATTTCCATACGTCCGTATCAGAACCTGTTGAAACCAATTTAATTGTACGAACCGACTCAGTTTTATCTTTGGCTGCTGCTGTATTTTCAGTTTGTGCAGGCTGTTTATTACATGCAGTAAGTGTCAGTACAGAGGCACTGAACAGTACGCTAAATAATTTTTTCATAAATATATCCTAAAATAGGAAATGCCTACTCTAAATCAGAGTGAGACATTTCCAACCATTGGGTCGAAATGCAATATTTGGCTGGATATAATTTCCAGATATAGGGTTTAGAAGCCTGATTTCAGCATCATTCCTTCCGTGAATTTGCACGCTGAACAATAGAATTATGTTTTGAAACAGTTTCTAAATATGGGCACATCATATATCAATAATTAAACGTTCGACAAATGACTTGTTCAATTTTGATCGATAAACCTTTTAACATTAAGATGATGAAAATAAAAAAGATATTATATAAATAAAATAATTTTGATTAAATTATATACTTGTTTGATTTATATGAAATTTTCAGGATTTGTTAGCAATATTTAAGCTAAATGAAGTTGTAATTTTTATCCTTGGCTTAAAAAATCTTCGGTTTCACAAAGACTTTTGAATTTGGCGTAAGCGACAAAATTTCTCATTAGTAATATAAGCTATTTATATAAATTATTTTTTATTATTTAAGTTTTTAATAAAAATAAATTTTATAAAGATATATTCTATTAGCTCCAAGGAAGGTGAATAGTATGAAATAAACGATGTAGAAAAGTTCCAATTCAAATTAGTGTTACTACTAAATTTAAAAATATAATAATGCATCAATATCTCTTCAAAACTATTATGTAAATTTCTTGCAATAATTTTTTTCCACACAACTCAGTGAAAGGCCATAATAAATTATTGTTTGCTTTTTATCCTATTTATTTCAATTTATAAAAAATATATAATATTCCTCAATAGTTTTCTAATTATCTATTACATTCATTCATGATCATATATTTTCAAGAAAGAGAATAAAATGCAAGACCAAGCTTTGCCATCATTCCCTCAAGATTTAAATGAGGATCAAAGTATTACACGTCCACCAATTTCACACTCAGGTATTCATCATTTTAAATTTCACGGTAATGCCTCAGAATATTTTGGAATTTGGATCGTTAATATTCTTTTAACTATTATTACTTTAAGCTTATATGCACCTTGGGCTAAAGTTCGTCGTTTACGTTATTTCTATGGAAATACAGAGTTTTTTGAACGTCGTTTTGATTTTACTGGTATTCCAACCAAGATTTTGATTGGACGTTTAATTGCATTAGGAATTTACGTAGCATTTTCAATTTCATCACAGTATTCAATGATTGCAACTGTAGTTGGAATAGTTGTGTTATATATGGCTGTGCCTTGGCTAATTCGCGCTACTTTACGTTTTACTGCAAGAAATAGTAAGTATGGTAACGCACGCTTTTATTTTGGTGGCACTATAAAAGAATCTTATAAAATTTTCCTTTTAAGTATATTGGTATATATTTTCACATTAGGAATTTTTACGCCTGTAGCTATTTGGCTATATAAAAAATATTATCTTAATCACCTATATGCTGGACAATTAAATTTTAAATTAAACGCGAACTGGACTGCATATATGGCTGCAGTTTATGTACCCATTTTTATTGCTCTTGGCATCATTGCTATCTTTTCAATTATTTATTTTAGTATTTTAGGAACACTTTCCGGGTTCTCATCGAATTCTGTAATCTTTGGGATATTTATGATGTATGCCATTATTGGATTATTTATTTATCCATTAATTGCTGCGCGTCTTTTCATTACTACATGGAACAATACTACAGTTGGAAACAGTCAATTTAAAACAGACTGTAATCAATGGCGTTTTGCATGGATTGTAGCATCAAACTGGGTAGTAAAAATCTTAACCCTAGGTTTAATGTCTGCTTGGGCCGCTGTTCGCATTCACAAATATCAGGTTGAATCAATGAGCTTAATCTTGCTAGATGATCCAGATAAAATGATGAATCTAGCTCAGCAAGAACAAAGTGCTTTAGCTGAAGAAATCAGTGATATTTTTGATATTGATATCTCCCTATAATAATCTGAGTTTAATAATTTATGTCCCAAGCAGTAGATATCATTTTCTATGATGGCATAGTGTCTAAACCATACCGTGCTCAGATTTCAGCTCAATCTGAAACTGAAGTTCTGATTCGATATGGTGAGCAATTAGAACAACAGCGTCATTATCAATACACTGATATGAAATTGATTGGTGCTCTGGGACAGTTACATCCAGTAATTGAATTAGACGATGATGCACGAATTGAATTTCATGGTGCATTACCTGAATGGTTTAATTATTCAACTAAAAAGATTCAACATTCGATCTGGAAATTTGAACGTTCTCCAAGTCTTATTTTTTTTAGTTTAATTTTTGTGATTACTTTCGGAATCAGTTTAGTAAAATGGGGAGTTCCCGCCACTTCCCATTATGTTGCTTTTAAATTACCAGAGAATAGTTTAAAGAAACTAGGAGATGAAGCCGAGAATTATGTACTAAATAATTGGACTGCACCTAGCCAATTAGCTCAAACTCAAAAAGACCAAATTACTAAACAATATTTGAATACTGTTGCTGAAAACAAACCAGCCAAACTAGTGTTCCGTAAAGGTAATCGATTAGGGGCAAATGCTGTAGCACTACCCAATAATACAATTATCATTACAGATGAACTGATTCAAATAGCCCATAATAATCAAGAAATATTGGGAGTATTAGCCCATGAACAAGGACATTTAGTTTATCGCCATAGTTTACAACAAGGATTAACTAGTTTAGGACTAAGTGTATTATACATTGCAATGACAGGTGATAATTCAGATTTATTTACGTCGTTACCTGCTGCTATGCTTGGTGCAAATTACTCACGTAAATTTGAGTCCGAAGCCGATCTATATGCATTACAACTGATGGATAGGAAAAATATAGAAGTCTCACACTTTGCAAATTTCTTACAACGTTTAAACGATAAAACAGAAGAAGATCTAAATAAAGCAAGTCAGTCCACCTCACCAACCTCTCAAAAAGAATCTTCAGATAATAAGCTATCTATAGCTGTTGTTGATGCTTTATCTTCTCATCCTGCAACTGAAGAACGTATTCGAATGGTTCATGATTTTGAGAAAAAACAACACGCTAAATATTAAATACTAGAAAAATTAGTATTCAACCTTAAGAAATTATGAAATATAAAATTAAACTGGAGTCTAATTCTGCCCAACTCAATCTAAATTTTTATATAGGGGAGGATGAGGGGTAAAATAATAGATATAAAAAAAGCCCCTGCTTTTAACAGGGGCTTTTAGAATTTGGCGGAAGCGGTGAGATTCGAACTCACGGAGGACTCACACCCTCGTCGGTTTTCAAGACCGGTGCATTAAACCGCTCTGCCACGCTTCCATGTGCGTAAGAATACAAAGCTTATTCATTTTATTCAAGAAAAAAATCATCGCTTTGTGTTCAAGTGCATATTGTTTCATCAATTTTACAGTTGGGCAGCCAATTCTGCTCCTTCTTTAATCGCACGCTTCGCATCTAGCTCTGCTGCGAGCTTTGCACCACCAATAATATGGTAGTTCGCTATAGTCGACTCACCTTCTTTTGGCATCAAGTCTTTTACCGACTCTTGCCCAGCACACACCACAACAGTATCTACACGTAAAAGCTGGTCCTGACCATTATGCTCAATCCAAAGCCCTTCATCGGTAACTGCTTTATATTGCACGCCACGAAGCATGCGTACACCATGCTTTTTAAGCTGGGCACGATGTACCCACCCCGAAGTCTTGCCAAGACCAATACCGAGTGGGGTTGTTTTACGTTGCAGTAAATAAATTTCTCGTATTGCTGGCTCAACTACTGGTGGTTGCATACCACCTTCAGAAACATAATTTGGATCTGGGTCTACTCCCCACTCACGTTGCCACTCGGCTAAAGGTTGAGGCTGAGGTTGATGTGGTGGTTTAAGTAAAAATTCTGAGACATCGAAACCAATACCACCTGCCCCAATCACTGCAACTTTTCGTCCAACTTCAGCACCCTGTAAAACTTGAGCATAAGAAAGAACTTGAGGTGAATTACTTCCTTCAATCTTTAATGCACGCGGCACGACTCCAGTCGCCACAATCACCTCATCAAAACCTTCACGTTCAAGTTGTTCACGATTAACACGAGTATTTAAACGAACATCTACCCCAGTTTTTTGAAGTTGTACTTTAAAGTAGCGAATCGTTTCGTGAAATTCTTCTTTACCCGGCACAACCTTTGCAAAGTTAAACTGACCACCTACATCTGCATTGGCTTCAAACAGGGTCACTGCATGACCGCGACTTGCAGCAACAGTTGCAGCAGACATACCGGCTACACCACCACCTACAACGGCGATACGCTTTGGTTGTTTGGTTTTTAAATAAACCAATTCAGTTTCATGGCCTGCACGTGGGTTTACTAAACAAGACACACGCTTATTTTTAAATGCATGATCTAAACATGCTTGGTTACAGGCAATACACGTATTAATTTCATCTACACGATTGGTCGCAGTTTTATTTACCCAAAAAGCATCGGCCAATAAAGGGCGAGCCATTTGAATCATATCTGCTTTGCCAGTTGCCAAAATCTCTTCAGCAGTTTCAGGCATATTAATACGGTTAGACGCAATGACTGGAATTGAAATATGTTGTTTTACATGAGCCGTATAATCGACAAACGCTGCACGAGGCACAGAAGTGACAATAGTCGGCACACGTGCTTCATGCCAGCCAATACCCGTATTTAATAAAGTGACACCCGCTTTTTCTAAAGCTTTCGCAACCGTAACCACTTCTTGCATGGTGTTACCGTCATGCACAAGGTCAAGCAGCGATAAACGGAAACAGATAATAAATTTTTCGCCAACTTTTGCGCGGATCGCTTTGACAATTTCAACTGGGAAACGCATACGGTTTTCAATTTCACCGCCCCAACGATCAGTACGCTGGTTTACATGGCGACTTAAAAACTGGTTAATCAGATATCCTTCCGACCCCATAATTTCAACGCCGTCGTAGCCTGCCTTTTTGGCAATGTCGGCACACTGTGCATAATCTTCAATGGTACTGAGAATATTTTTTTCAGAAAGTTGACGTGGCTTAAATGGTGAAATCGGTGATTTTATTGGACTCGAAGACACTACAAATGGTTGGTAACCATAGCGTCCTGCATGCAAAATTTGCATCAAAATTTTTGAACCATGTTTATGGACGGCATGAGTCACCAAACGGTGCTGCGGAATATCAAATAAGCTATTCATGGTTCCGCCAGCCGGAGCCAACCATCCTTGACGGTTCGGAGAAATACCGCCAGTCACAATCAAACCAACTCCACCTTTGGCACGCTCTTCAAAATAAGCTGCCAGTTTTGGGTAGTTAAAAAAGCGGTCTTCAAGCCCCGTATGCATAGATCCCATGACCACACGGTTTTTAATGGTTGTGAAGCCCAAATGTAATGGTTTTAATAAATTGGCGTAACTTGTCATGCTGCGTCCCAATATTTTTTTGCAACTTGTTGCATATTACTTTGATTTGTTATTGGAGTGGTTGACACATTTTCACTAAAATGTAGTCAAATACGTCAATATTAGAATATAGTCAGATTATATAATTGATATAACACTCAAATCTTGGAAGCTAACAAAACAATATGCTATCTAGGCCTAAATACTTATTTCATGGCTCTACAAGCTATCAAAAATATCTTGAGCCAAAACAAGCCATAGGCGATGGAGAAATGGACAATGCTATTGGTATATATGCCGTTGAAGATAAAAGAATTGCGCAATTATTTGCAATTGAATATCTCGGCCTATCCAATGACGCCCGCTTCAGTATTAAATTTAAGGATGACTTCGTCTATGTTGAACTTTACCAATGTAGTGTCAATTGGGATCGTATTGGTTATTTATATACACTTCCTTCAGAGAACTTCATAAAAATTGACCATATGCAATGGCTATCATCAGAAAGTGTTATTCCCACGAAAGTTGAACCTGTTAATCCTCACAATTTCAAAACATTTATCCAACAACGTTCAAAATAGATGTATCTCTAATATGAAAAATCCATTCATCTATTTTGACTCATCATTTCAATAGATCACCCAAATAGAAAAAAATACCAAGACTTATAAAAATTTTAATTTTCACCACGATCAACTCGATTTTACAAAACTTTACTGCACTAAAAGTGTTACAATAGTTCCGATTTTTTATTCTCAAGATGCCCTATTCGGCGTCTTTACTAATAAATGTTAGGATTAGCAATGACTGATAATGCAACTATCTTGCAGCATGTACCAGTAGGCAAAAAAGTTGGGATTGCCTTCTCCGGTGGTCTAGACACTTCAGCTGCTTTATTGTGGATGAAACAAAAAGGCGCTGAGCCTTATGCATATACTGCAAACTTAGGCCAGCCAGATGAAGATGACTACGATGCAATTCCAAAGAAAGCAAAACAATATGGCGCTGTAAAAGCTCGCTTGATTGACTGCCGCTTACAATTGGCGCTTGAAGGTATTGCTGCAATTCAGTGTGGTGCATTCCATATCAGTACAGGTGGTGTTCCTTATTTCAATACAACTCCACTCGGTCGTGCAGTAACAGGTACTATGCTCGTTACTGCCATGAAAGAAGATGACGTAAACATCTGGGGTGACGGTTCAACTTATAAAGGTAACGATATTGAACGTTTCTATCGTTATGGTTTGTTGACTAACCCAAATCTTAAAATTTATAAGCCGTGGTTAGATCAAAACTTTATTGATGAGCTTGGTGGCCGTGCAGAAATGTCACAGTTCCTCATCGACAACGGTTTTGACTACAAAATGTCAAAAGAAAAAGCGTACTCAACTGACTCAAACATGTTGGGCGCAACTCACGAAGCAAAAGATCTTGAATACCTAAATGCAGGTATCAAAATCGTTGACCCAATCATGGGCGTTGCTTTCTGGAAAGAAGAAGTTGAAATCAAACCAGAAGAAGTGACTGTACGTTTTGAAGAAGGTGTACCTGTTGCATTAAATGGTCAGCGTTTTGAAAATCCGGTTGAGCTTATTCTTGAAGCAAACCGTATTGGTGGCCGTCATGGTTTAGGTATGTCTGACCAAATCGAAAACCGTATTATCGAAGCGAAATCTCGTGGTATCTATGAAGCACCGGGTATGGCCCTTCTTCATATTGCTTACGAGCGTTTGGTTACTGGTATTCACAACGAAGATACGATCGAACAATACCGCATTAACGGTTTACGTTTAGGCCGTTTACTTTACCAAGGCCGTTGGTTCGACTCACAAGCGCTTATGTTGCGTGAAACTGCACAGCGTTGGGTAGCTAAAGCGATTACTGGTGAAGTAACACTTGAACTTCGTCGTGGTAATGATTACACCATCATGAACACTGAATCTCCAAACTTAACGTACGAAGCTGAACGTTTAACAATGGAAAAAGGTGATTCAATGTTTACGCCAATGGACCGTATTGGTCAGTTGACTATGCGTAACCTCGACATTACCGATACACGTGCAAAACTAGGTATCTATACAGATGCTGGCTTGCTTTCAATCGGTCAAGGTTCTGCTGTACCTCAATTAGACAATAAGAAAAAATAATTTCTTATAACGTCAAAAAAGCCACCTCAATAGGTGGCTTTTTTATATTTAAAATTAAGTTAGGCAATTTCGGCGACTTGTAATGGTTGATAATAAATTTGATTACGACCAAGCTGTTTTGCCCGATATAAAGCCTGATCTGCCGCATGAATAAGCCTATCTTGTCCCATCTTTAGCCCACCCGTATATACGGTAAACCCTAAACTGATAGTGACATACTTCGACACTAAAGAAGCTGCATGAGGAATCGCTTGCCGCTCAATGGCTTTATAGATATTTGCAGCCACTGAATAAGCACCCTGTGCAGGTGTTTCAGGTAAAAGTACAACGAACTCCTCGCCCCCATAACGCGCAACAAAGTCGACATGACGAATTGAGTTTTTAATTGCTGCGGCAATGCTAGAGATGACTTTATCTCCCATCTGGTGCCCGTAAAAATCGTTATAGTTTTTAAAAAAATCAATATCAATAAATAAAACAGCTAAAGGACGCTTCTCTTGATTTGCTCGGTAGTAGAAAAAATCAAACATCTCATCAAATGTACGTCGATTCGAAATTTGAGTCAGGGCATCCTGCTGGCTTAAATGCAATAACTCCGACGCTTCAATCCGTAAGATCTGTTCATTAATTTCAGCAAGCTGGTTATTTAAAAAAAGGCTTCTTTCTCTTGAGATGAGCATACTGCTAATCGAGAAACCTAAAATACAACTACCGAACAAAGCACGACCCAGTGCAATATAGTCACAATTTACGTCTAACAAAATAAGAAAAGCAAAAACTAAAAATGCTGCCAATAAACCAACACAAAGCATGTGCAAAGGTTTAATACCGCTTAATATGAACCCGAGCATATATAAAAATGAAAGAAGCAACATAGACTGGTTCTTAAGCGCCATATTTCCGACACTAAGCAATAACATCGCATTAATAATAATGGTTAAAAATACAATGCCACATGCAGCTAAATAAAAGTGCTCGGAGAGTTTTGTAAATTTGGCAAAAACCCAGAACAATAACAGGGCAAGTGCAATATTCATTGCGCTAAGTAAGCAATGAATAAAGTCCAAAGTAATATAAGGTACCCCAATCACTAAATAGTCGGTCGGCAGGGCCAATAAAATAAAAATTAAATAAGTGAGTACACCACTTGCTAGAAACTTTGAGATGTTCTGTCTAGTTCGATCAAGATTTAAACACCAGAATTTTTTTTCCAGTTGTTTGGGCAAAGGCATATTGGCATAACGATGGGTATGTAGAGTGACCAAATACTCGATTTCTTCTTTAGATTTGAGTAATTGATGTACATTTCCCCTATTCGCCACTAGTCGATTCCTACATATTCTGCATTAACAAAATATAACATTATTTTTTAAAGCTCCCTGCGCTTTATTTTGCCATTTGTCCGTAATTCTCGTTACCATTTTCACACTTTATCGATTATCATTTGTTTTATTTCGAAGTTTGAACTGCCTTGAACTCTATTACCCTGCTCCAGCCAGATGATTGGCATGCACATTTACGTGATGGTTTAGCATTAAAACGTACTGTTCCAGATTTGGCTAAACAATTCGCCCGTGCGATTTGTATGCCTAACCTTGTACCGCCTGTAAAAACAGTAGAAGAAGCTTTAGCTTATCGCGAACGCATTCTTGCTCATGTTCCGGAAGGCAATAATTTTGACCCTCGTATGGTGCTTTATTTTACTGACCACACTTCACCAGATGAAGTTCGTAAAATTAAAGAATCAGAACATGTAAATGCGATTAAGCTTTATCCTGCTGGTGCGACTACAAACTCCGATAATGGTGTGAGTGATATTCGTAAAGTTTATGCAGTCATTGAGCAATTAGAAGAGCATCAAGTTCCGTTATTGCTTCATGGTGAAGTAACTCACAATCATGTAGATATTTTTGATCGTGAAAAACGCTTCCTAGATGAGGTATTATCACCTCTATTGAAACAGTTCCCGAAACTTAAAGTTGTGCTTGAGCACATCACTACCAGTGATGCAGCACACTTTGTTTTAGAACAAGACCGTAATGTGGCGGCAACAATCACTCCACAACATTTATTATTTAACCGTAATGATATGTTGGTTGGTGGTATTAAACCGCACTTCTACTGTTTACCAATTTTAAAACGTCAAACGCATCAAACGACTTTACTTGAAGTGGCGACAAGCGGTAATCCTAAATTTTTCTTAGGTACAGACAGCGCTCCTCATGCACAAAATGCAAAAGAGAATGCTTGTGGATGTGCAGGCTGCTATAGTGCACCAAATGCAATTGAGCTTTATGCACAAGCATTTGACCAAGTCGGTAAATTAGAGCGTCTAGAAGGTTTTGCTAGCCATTTTGGTGCAGACTTCTACGGTCTACCACGTAATACTTCTACCATTACTTTGGTTAAAGAAGATAACCTCGTTCCAGAATCTTTTGATTATTTAGATAATCAAAAAATCATCCCGCTGCATGCCGGGAAAACGCTGCAATGGAGAAAAGTGTGACACAAGAAAACTCTGTCCCGGTCATTGGCCAACGTTTTCGTGGCTTCTTACCTGTTGTTGTCGATGTTGAAACGGCAGGTTTTAATGCCCAGACAGATGCATTGCTAGAAATCGCATGCATTCCGATTGTGTATGATGCTCAGGGACAATTTGTCCCTGGTCCTGCATTTCATGCACATATTAACCCTTTTGAAGGGGCTAACCTCGACCGCCGTTCGCTAGACTTCATTGGTATTGACCCATTCAACCCAATGCGTATTGCAATGGCTGAAGATGAAAGAACTGCTTTACGTCGCATTTTTAAATCGGTCAATGAAGTTCGTAAACAGCAACATTGTACTCATGCAGTACTCGTAGGCCACAACGCACATTTTGACCTTGGTTTTTTACAAGCGGCCATTGCTCGCTCAGGTACAAAAAACCAAAACCCGTTCCATAGTTTTTCAGTGATGGATACGGTCACTTTAAGTGCAGTAATGTTTGGACAAACTGTGCTTGCAAAAGCATGTATTCAAGCTGGAATTGAGTTTGATGGTAAAGAAGCACACTCTGCTTTATACGATACTCAAAAGACTGCTGAACTGTTTTGCTATATTTTGAACAAACTGTCTCCTTACCTCCTTGACAGTTTGGTGGCGGCTTCTTAAGATACCGCCATCCTCAACGTCCCTATCGTCTAGAGGCCTAGGACATCGCCCTTTCACGGCGGTAACCGGGGTTCGAATCCCCGTAGGGACGCCATATTATCTTCATATAAAATTTTTCTCTCTAAGTTCTGTCTTCTTATTCTTTTTATATTTTTCTTTATTTCTAAATAAAATACACTTGTGCAAATATATCACTGATCCAGTATTTCCTTTACATCGTTTTACAATATAATAATTCTTATTTTTATACTGATATTTATTATCAAAAAGGTTTTAAATGGATCTTAAGCTTCGCCTTCTCTCCCTGAGTATTGCACAACTATGCTGTATTCCAGCTACTTTTGCAGACACGAACAACTCTTCAACTACTCTTGCAACTATCAAAATTAAAGCCCAACAGGCATCTGACCAGACTTATAAAGTGGATAGTTCCAGTAGTGCTACGCGTAGTGAAATTGCATTACAAAATACCCCGCAATCTGTGAGCGTGGTAACCCAAAAAGTAATTGAAGATATTGGTGCAACTCGCTTAGTTGAAGCACTTGATTTAGCTGGTGGCGTGACTCGTGCTAATAACTTTGGTGGTCAAGGTTTAACTGGTTTTAACGTGCGCGGGTTTACCAGTGGTGAGTTTTATCGAAACGGGTTTCCAATTAACCGTGGCTATCCAAATGCGCCAGATAGCAACACCATTGAACGTGTAGACGTTTTACGTGGCCCCTCTTCTAGCTTATATGGCCGTGGCGACCCAGGTGGTACGTTTAACTTAATTTCTAAAACACCGAAGTCTGAGCAACAAACCACTTTAGGTGCACAGCTCAACAGCGAAGGTCTATACAGCACTACTGTCGATACAACAGGTACTATCCCAAATGCAGAAAATATTGGTTATCGCCTAAATGTAATTGCAGAAGGTGGGGATAGTTACCGTGACCATGTCGAATCTAAACGTTATGGAATTGCACCAGTCATCCAATGGCAAGCTACTGATGCCACCAAGGTTACTTTTGAAGCCGATATTTTAAGAAACCAACATCCACTCGACCGTGGTCATACACGTTATCCAACACAGAAATCTTTTAATAGCTCACCAGAAACCTATTTATGGGAAACGGGTAAATACTACAATCGACTCTACAATGATAACAATATGACTCAATTACGAGTTGAACATGACCTTGGGAATGACTGGAAGCTAAATGCTGGCGTGCAATATTTAAATGGCAAATTGCATGGCTATGCAGTAGAAGCAAATGGCATTCAAAATGACGGAGAAACATTAGGGCGAAATTACAATTATCGCGAATTAAAATGGCAAGATACCGATGCCCAAATTAATCTCACAGGTAATTTTCAGCTTTTAGGTTTAGCCCATACTTTAGTGACTGGGCTTGAATATGAAAATTATGATTATAAGTCATACATTATTCGCTCAAGCGGAGATATCGGTAGCTACCCTATTAATATTTATAATCCAGTTTTAGGGCAACCTTTACCTGAGCTCAATCGTGTAACCACACATGACCGTGAAAGCTTAAAAACAACGGCCCTTTTCGTACAAGACCAAATCGACTTAAATGAGCGTTTAAGCGCACTCTTAGGCTTACGATTTGAGCATTACGAGCACGATTACAAAAACCTATTACCAAATACTACCAACTGGAATACCAGTCATGATGCATTTATTCCACGTTTAGGCTTAGTTTATAAAGCAAGTGATGACCTTTCACTCTATGGCAATGCTGCAAAATCTTTTAAACCAAATACTGGCGCCAGCCGTAACGGAGAAGGTTTTGATCCTGAAGAAGGTACGGCTTACGAGTTAGGTTTTAAATGGCAAGCACTTGATAATATGTTATCGATTGATTCCGCTATTTTTTACGCCAATAAAGAAAATGTCTTAACACTAGACCCTGTTGATTCAGCTTATAAAGTCGCTGCTGGCGAAGTTCGTAGCCGTGGCATTGAGTTAAATATTGCTGGTCAAATTACACCTGCGTGGAAAATTATTGGTGGATATGCTTATACAGATGCGGAAGTAACTAAAGACAATACTTTGCACAAAGGAACAGCTCTAGCCAATATTCCAAAGAATAGTTTTAATCTTTTAAATATCTATGAATTTCAAGATGGCCCTTTACAAGGCTTAGGTCTAGGCATCAATCAAAAATATATTGATAAACGTGCAGGTCAGACAGCCAATAGTACCTATATCATGAAAGGTTATGCAGTTACAGATTTGGTTTCTTATTATCAGGCGACACCAAAACTTCGTCTTAACTTAGATGTGAAGAACATTTTTGATAAAGTTTATGATGAAAGTGCTTTCAATTTATATGCTTATCCGGGTGAATCACGTACCGTTCAATTAGGTATGAGCTATACGTTCTAAATTGAGTATAAAGGTACTATTTCATCCTTAGAAATAGTACCTTTACTTTAAGAAATTTTTACGCTGACTTACGTGAATTCACGCGTCCTTGAACAACAGCCTTAATATTACCCTTGGCATAATTTAGAAACACAATTAGAGGTGACAGTTTAGGATTTGGCTTTTTACCCTGCCCAATAGCTTTAAATTGTGCTGCATACCAAATGATTTCCATAATCGCCATTTTATCGACAAAAGGTAAACCTGTTTTAATCGGTTTTACTGCATAACGAACGTCTTGTCCTGCAATTAAACGTTCTGTTAAATCTGTTTCAACTGCAAGTGGACGAGCAATACCAATAAAATCACATGCACCACTTGCCAAAGCAGCATTCATGCCTTCTACTGTACGGAAGCCACCTGTCACCATAAGTTTACATTTTACATGCTGACGGATTTTTTCAGCGAAGTCTAAGAAATACGCTTCACGTGCAATGGTACTTGCTTTACGTTTATCGGCTTTTGCACCAGCCATTGCAGGTGCTTCATAAGTACCACCTGAAATTTCAATTAAGTCGATCCCAGCTTCATCAACGGCTTTAAATACCGAAATCACATCTTCTTCGCTAATACCACCGCGCTGGAAGTCAGCAGAGTTAAGCTTAACTGAAATAATAAAATTCTCTGAAGTTGCTTCACGTACCGCTTTATAAACTTCTAGTAAAAAGCGAGTACGGTTTTCGATTGAACCACCCCACTGGTCTGTACGTTTATTGGTTAATGGTGATAAAAACTGGCTAATTAAATAGCCATGTGCACCATGTAACTGTACTCCTTCAAAACCTGCCTTTTCACAAATATGAGCAGCGTTCGCAAAACGTTTAATAATATCCAAAATTTCTTCATGCGTAAGAGCACGTGGAGTACCAAACATAGTCGCTAAAGCTGGGCTAAAAGGAACTGCCGAAGGTGCAACTGTTTCTTTATTTAAACCCTTTGGACACTGACGACCAGGGTGAGACAATTGGATAAGCTGTACCATCCCATATTGTTTACCGACTGCTGCCCATTCTTTTAAACGCTCTAGGTCACGCTCGGTTTCAATCACCACTACCCCGGGTTCGTTTTTGGCCTCTACATTGACCATAACATTTCCAGTAATCGCACAGCCCAAACCACCTTTGGCCCATGCACTATACAAACCTAAATGTAAGTCATTCGGCTGGCCTTCATAGTTTGCAAGTGCCTCGCTCATTGCACCTTTAATAATCCGGTTTTTAAATGTGGTATTTCGAATTGTGATTGGTTGTGCAATCTGGCTCATGGTTAACCTCTTTTAATATTTTAGAGCAATTACTCTAATTTAGATGAGTTATAGGTCATGTCAAGGGGAAATCGATAACTGACAATAGCACATGTCAAATTTAAAAAATATAAAAAAATGCAACTTTTTGCATTAAAAATTTAAATAAAATTTATTATTATAAAACAGAATCTTATTAAATAAATTTAACAACTTGCCGCAATTAATTGCTTGGTATATTCAGTTTTTGGGGCATTAAACAACTGCTCAGTCAGCTGATATTCCATAACTTTTGCATATCGTAATACCATCACTTTATGACACAGTGCTTTGACCACATTTAAATCATGACTAATAAAAATATAGCTCAAGTGCTCTGTTTGCTGTAAACGTCGTAATAATTGAATCATCGCTTTTTGCGTGGTTCGATCTAAGGCAGACGTTGGTTCATCTAAAATTAAAAGTTTAGGTCGAACTACTAAAGCTCGCGCTAAAGCAACACGTTGTCGTTGCCCACCAGAAAGTTCATGTGGATAGCGATGTTGAAAGCCCTCTGCCAACTCAACTTTTATCAAAGCTGATTCAACTTGCTGTTTAATTTCTTTATCAGTTATCGCTTTGACTTTTAACCCTTCAGCAATAATCTGCCCTACCGTCATACGTGGGTTTAGACTACCAAATGGATCTTGGAAAACAATCTGTAAGTCTGACCTGATCTTGCGTAAAGCTTTTTGTTCTAAGTGGTTTATATCTTGCCCTAGAAAGTTAATCTGTCCCTCACTTTTAATTAATCGAACCAGAGCCAAAGCCAATGAAGATTTTCCGGATCCACTTTCACCCACAATGCCTAATGCTTCGCCTTGAGCAAGCTCAAAATTTACATTTTCAACCGCATTGGTATAACCCTGAATTCGGTTAAAGAAACCACGTCGTATTGGATATTTAACATTGAGTTGTTGAACAGATAAAATCTTATGACTGGTTGAACGTTGCTCAGCGAAACCAAGATCATGATCTAACAATTGCTGGGTATAAATTGACGCAGGATTTTTAAAGATCTGCTGAAGCTGACCTTGCTCTACAACTTGTCCTTTGTGTAATACAATCAGCTTATCAGCATAACGGCGTACCAAATTTAAATCATGGCTAATCAAAATCAGTGCCATACCATATTTGCTTTGCAAAGATTTTAATAATACTAAAATTTGCGTCTGTAAAATCACATCAAGCGCGGTAGTTGGTTCATCTGCAATTAAAATTTTAGGTTGAAGAGCTAGCGCAGCCGCAATCATCACCCGCTGTTTTTGTCCACCTGAAAGTTCATGCGGATAACGCTTTAAAATGTGCTCTGGATTAGCGATTCCTACATCTTTTAATAATTGAATTATCTGCTGTTGAGCTTTCGCTTTTGACCCACCTTGTAAAATAAAATTTTCACCGACAATTTTTTCAACACGATGCAATGGATTTAAAGCCGTAGAAGGCTCCTGAAAAATCATGGCAATTTGGCGGCCGCGTATATGTGTTTGCGTCTTTTCGTCTATTTCTAAAATATTTTTTGAATCAATAATAATACGACCAGATGTTTTTAATTTTTCTGGTAATAATCCCATCATCGCCAAGCAGCTTATTGTTTTACCTGAACCACTTTCACCTACAATTGCAAGCGTATCACCAGTTTGTAAGTGTAAATTGAGACCTTCCAATAAAGTCTGATCTTGCGTAGAGATTGAAAGGTTTTCTATTTTTAGCAAGGTAGCATCTTCACTTAAGTTATTTTCTTGGGTCAAATACATCGCGTGCAGCCTCCCCAATATAAATTAATAATGACAACACAAAAGCAAGGCTAAAAAATCCTGATAAAGCCAACCAAGGTGCATCCAAGTTATTTTTACCTTGTAGCAATAATTCACCTAAAGAAGCTGCATCTGGTGGTAAGCCATAGCCCAAAAAATCAAGTGCGGTTAAAGCAATAATATTAGTGGTCAAAATAAAAGGTAACTGCGATAGGCTAGAACTTATGGCATTTGGCAAAATGTGCTTAAAGATAATTGCTCTATCAGTTACACCTAAAGCCTGAGCCGCACGCACATAGTCAAGTTGACGCGCTTTTAAAAATTCGGCACGGACAATTCCCACAAGTACAGTCCAGCTAAAGAACAGCATAATAAAAAATAGCCAATATACATTTGGGGTAAACATGCTGACCAAAATCATGACCATAAAGAGCATGGGTAACCCATTCCAGACTTCTACCAGTCGCTGCCCCAACAAATCAACCCAGCCACCATAGTAACCTTGTATAGCGCCCACAAAAATGCCAAGTAGTGCTGCACAACCTGTTAAAGCCAAGCCGAAAAGTAATGAGACTCTAAGCCCATAGAGAATACGTGCAAGCACGTCTCGCCCTTGGTCATCTGTTCCTAACCAGTTCTGCTTAGAAGGTGGCGATGGCACAGGTACAGCCAAGTCTAAATTAGGAGTCTGGTAAGAAAATCTTATAAGGGGCCAAATAGCCCATCCTTTATGATTGATAAGCTCTTGTACAGCGGGATCTTTATAATCTGCTTCTGTTTCAAACACGCCACCAAAAGTGGTTTCGGGATATGTTTTAAAGACAGGCAAATAATAAGCGTCCTCATATTTCACCAACAATGGTTTGTCGTTAGCAATGAGCTCAGCAGCTAAGGACATCATCAAAATAAGGCTAAATAAAACAAAGCTTGCCCACCCTAATTTATGTTGCCTAAACTTTTGCAGCCGTGACCGCACAATAAAGGACATTATTTGCCTCCTTGTGCGTCAAAGTGAATACGCGGATCAATCCATTGATACAGTACATCGCAAATAAGACGTAAAAGCAGGCTAAACAGCGTGAAGAAAAACAATACGCCAAAAATAACCGGATAGTCTCGCTGAACAATTGCTTCAAAGCCCAACAATCCTACACCGTCTAGGTGAAAAATAATTTCAATAAAAAGATTTCCCACAAAGAAAATGCCTGCTAAAGCCTCAGGCAATCCAGCAAGAACCACTAAAATGGCATTACGGAATACATGTTTATATAAGACTTGCTGGCTATTTAAACCTTTTGCATAAGCTGCCAAGACATAAGGTTTATTGAGTTCTTCTAAAAATGAATATTTGGTTAAATAAGTTAAGCTCGCAAAACCACCTAAGATCATGGTAATAAGCGGCAACGTCATGTGCCATAAATAGTCCGTAATTTTTCCGAACCAACTCAATTGATAAAAATTATCTGACACTAGGTTTTGTAATGGAAACCACTGAAAATATGAACCGCCAGCAAAAAAGACAATAAGCAGTATACCAAAGACAAAGCTGGGTACTGCATAACCCACCACTAGCAATAAAGAAGTGGAACGATCAAACCATGTCCCTTGTTGCTTCGCTTTTTTAATTCCAAGTGGAATTGAAATAAGATAAATCAGCAAAGTGCTCCATAGCCCAAGTGAAATTGACACAGGCATTTTTTCCCAGAGCAGCTCAACCACTGATTTATCTTTAAAAAAGCTTTGTCCAAAGTCTAAAGTCAAATAGCCTTTTAACATCAGTAAAAAACGTTCTACTGGAGGATGGTCAAACCCGTATTGGGCTTTAATTTGCTCGACCATTTCGGGGCTTAAACCTTTAGCACCTTGATAGTACATTTCAGTGCCTAATATACGCCCTGCTCCTAAGCCACTTTCTACTTCATGAATTGCCTGTTCAACTGGTCCACCCGGTGCAATTTGCACGACCACAAAGTTGATCAATAAAATAATGAACAACGTTGGAATCATTAAAAGAAGTCGCTTTAGAATATATGAACCCATATAACAGGATTTCCTTTAGGTACGTGCTTTTATTGTTGATGTAAATATTGAGCAACTTTCTTAGCTTGGTTTGCATTACTCCACCAATACTCTATACCGGCAGAGAGCACAGGTTTCACTTTAGGCTGCTGATACATATTCCAGTACGCATACCAATAATCCCCTTTTCCATAAGTCGGGATCTGGTAATATCCTGCACGAAGCAATCGGTCAAGAACATGAGTATAAGTGATTTGCTGTTCACGGTCTTTGGCAGTGACCAGTTTTGAAATCACCTCATCAATTACGGGATTACGAATACCAGCGTAGTTATAGTTGCCATTTTGAACTGCTGCTGCACTTCCCCAGAACTGAGCCTGTTCATTGCCCGGGTTTAAAGATTGCGGCAAATTCATCGTAGTCATGTCAAAGTCATAACGGCGTGTACGTTCTAAATATTGCGGCGCATCAACCTGCCGTAAATTAATATTAACTCCTAATTTTTTTAAATTTCTTACAAATGGCATCAGTGTTCTTTGTTTGCCATCTTGCTGAATGAGAAACTCAATTTGTACAGGTTTGCCTTCGGGCGTATATAACTGCCCTTCTTTAATTTTATAACCCGCTTGAATCAACAACTGTCTAGCAATTAATAAATTTTGCCGGTTAAAACCACTGGCATCTGAGGCTGGATATTTCCAATCAGCCAAAACAGCTTTTTGCATGACTGGAGAGAGCTTTGGCAAAAGAGGCTTTAATATGGCCAGCTCATTGTTTGAAGGTCGACCTGTCGCTGCCAAATCACTATTTTCAAAATAACTTTGTAGTCTTTGATATTGTCCGTAAAACAAAGCTTTATTTTGCCATTCAAAATCATAGGCATAAGTTAAAGCTTGTCTAAAGCGGATGTCATTGAAAGGTTTGCGCCGTGTGTTAAAAACATAACTCTCGGTTGCAATGGGGTTATGATGTCTAAATTTATATTGCGTTACCAAGCCTGCTTTTACAGCCGGAAAATGATAGTCAGTGACCCATTTTTTTGGATTAGTTTCTTCATGCAAGGTATATTGCCCAGATTTAAAACCTTCGAATGCAATGTCCCAATTTCGGTAATAAACATACTTTAAATGATCGAAGTTATAGCGCCCTTTATTAATAGGTAAGTCTTTTGCCCAATAATTCGGATTACGTTTATAACTAATACTTCGACCTGCATCAATTTTCTCAACCACGTAAGGCCCTGAACCTATAATCGGTTGCAAGCTAATACGGGTAAAATCACGTTTCTGCCAATCTGCTTTTGAGTAAATCGGTAAACTCGCTACAACAAATGGCATTTTAGGATTATGGCTGGACTTAAAAGTGAATTTAACTTGATGTGGGTTTATCACTTCTGTTTTCGCTAAGTCTGCAAGATACATTTGTAGACCAAAATTAGATTTTGTTTGATAGGTATCAAAGCTAAATTTCACATCTTCAGCTGTTACGGGCAGCCCATTACTAAATCGAGCTTTTGGGTTTAAATAAAAAGTAACTGACTGAGTTTTTATAGGATCATACGAAACTTTTTCTGCCAGAAGTGGATATAACACCCCCACTTCATCAAGTGACTGGGTCATTAAAGTATCAAAAAGATAATTTATCCCTTCTGTCGCATTTCCCTTACCATTCATACTGTTTAAGTTATCAAATGTCCCTTGCGCAGCCTGACTCAATACTCCGCCTTTAGGTGCATTCGGGTTGGCATAAGGCATAGCAGCCATTGCCAGATATTTAGGCTTAGAATGAATTGCGATATACGGCGTGGTTTGCTGAGCAGAGAATATAACTTGCGAAAAAACACTGAGCCCGACTAGCAGGCTCAGTTGAGAATATAACTTTTGCATAAAGTACTAATTATTCTATAAATTAGGCACTTTAATGATATCGCCAATACGCAATTGAGTCGACGGTGTTAGGTTGTTGAGTTCCGCCAGTAAAGTGGTTTCTAAACCATATTTACTCGCAAGACCAATTAAGGTATCACCACGTTTGACTTTGTATTCCACTACAGTTTTTGGAATCACAATATTTTGTCCACGCTGTAAATTGGCATTTGCTTTTAATGCATTCATTTCAGCAAGTTCACGAACTGAAATACCCGCACGACTCGCAATAGCATTTAACGACTCACCAGCTTTAACCGTGTACTTTTCAGTATTTTTTCCTGCAACTACAGCTTTTGGAGACGATTTTGCCGTATCCGTTTTAGCTGTTTCTACTGTTGGTAAATCACCTGTTAATTTTAAGCGTTGACCAACACGAACATTACTGTTGCGAGACAAACCGTTCAATGCAGCAAGGTAATCTAACTGTAAATGATAGCGATTGGCGATATTTCCTAAGCTATCACCAGATTTAACTGTGTAGGTCTCTGGCGTTTCTTCTTTGGTATTTTTAGCCGAAACTTTGCTAGTTGTTTCAACTTCACCAGTTAATTTTAAACGCTGACCAGCACGAAGGCCTGCAGTACGTGACAAACCATTCAAATCAGCCAAATAACTAGTTTGTAAGTTATATTTAGCTGCAATTGCATTTAAGCTATCGCCTGACTGCACAACATATTGGTCAGGAACTGATGCACCAGCCGGAACTTTTAGAGTTTGTCCCAGTTGGACATGACTGTTGGCTTTTAAGTTGTTCAGTTCAGCAAGCTCAGCTAGGCTAATTTTAGACTTGGTCGCAATGCTTGATAATGTGTCGCCACGCTGTACTTTATAACTTTCAGTTTTATATGATGGACCTGCTGCAAGCTTTTCATATTTACCAGAAGCCTTGCTGTCATCAACTTCATCAACAGTGATTTCTTTTGCAGGTACATTAATTTTTTGGCCTACAATTAAATTACTACCAGCTGATAACCCTGGTGTTAGGTCTGCCAACTCTTGATTAGATAATGCATAACGGTCTGCAATTAATTTCAAGTATTCGCCACGTTTAACCGTATAACTCTTTGTTGCAATACGACGTGTACTTGCTTGAATTGCCTTTGGCTCTACTTTAGCAGCACGATTACCTTTAGGTTCTTTTAACTGTAATTTTTGCCCTACAAACAAGCCATCTGTTACAGACAAATCGTTATATTCAGCTAGCTGTTTCACTGACAAATTAAATTGATTTGCCACTCCTGTTAAACTGTCATTTGCTTGAACAACATAGACATCAGGTTTAGCTGCCGATTTTGCCGTAGTTTCCGCCTCTTGAGGCTTAGCATCATAGAGATATAGACTGGTTCCTACAAATAAAGTCTTTTCAGGGTCAATCTGGTTCCATTTAGCTACATCACGCCAGTTCACACCATTTTTCATGGCAATAACTGCTAAAGTATCGCCCGGTTGTACTGTATAAGTACTACGCTTACCTTTAGGTTGTACAACCACAACATCTGTATCAGTCTTGATATAAGGCTTATCTTTATTGCGCTGAGCATCTTCAGAGTTTGCAAGAGTTGCATCTTCAGCTAAAGTTTTTGGATAAGCAAAACCTTTACTTACTTCTTTACCTTGCTGCTCAGCAACAGATTGGCTGGTCTGAATTGCGGTTAACTTAATTTTGCCGTCATACGGATCGACAATTTCTGTACCCTGAGGTGCAAGTGCTTTTAACTCGGCAACAACTTGATCTTTTTCAGCTTGAGTAGCTTGAGGCTCTAAAGCTTGATCAACTGTTTCCTTTTCCCCTTCAGCACGCACTGCCGCTAAAATTTTCTCGCGTTCAGTTGCTGAAATTGGCGGTTCCGTTCTCACAGGTTTGATATTTGCAGCCGGAGTGACCGCAACAGGAATACGTGGTGCACTTGGTACATCAGCTGACGCTGCAAAAGCAGCTAGCGCATCAGAACCACGAGGTGTTGTAGTTTTTACCGTTACCGAGCTGCTACTTGTTTTAGCAGGCGTCGATGGTCTTACTGGCTGAGCTGGAGTTGATGGAGTAGTTCTAACTGTGACTGAGGTTGAAGTTGTTGTGGTCGGTTTAGACGGCGAAGTAACACTTGCCCACCAGCCTGAACTTCCACCTGCTTTCATTCCTTTTAACTTGTTATCCACTGAAGGACTTATATCAGCTGGAATCAAAATACGCATTGGACTTGCAGGGTCTACTGTTTCACCACGATAGCCTGGGTTTAATGCATATAACTCAGCACGACTAAGACCCGTCACCGACGCGATTTCATTTAAAGATAATGGTGCGGATAAGGTGACTTCACGGAAATGGGGTCTGTTTGCAATCGGAGGTAACGAAACCCCATAAGCGCGTGGGTTTTTAATAATTTGTGCAACAGCCAAGAAACGCGGAACATAGTTCATGGTTTCTTGCGGTAATTTTAGTGACCAATAGTCTGTTGGCAAACCAGCAGCCTGATTTCGGTTAATCGCCTGTTGAATACGACCCGGACCAGCGTTATAAGCAGCCAAAGCTAATTCCCATGAACCGAACTGGTTATATAAGCTTCCTAAAAACTCATAGGCAGCACGAGTAGATTCCACAACATCACGGCGTCCGTCGTACATACCCGTTTGTTGTAAACCATAAATACGACCAGTACTAGGAATAAATTGCCATAAACCCGCCGCCGCCGCACTACTTGTTGCAGCTGGGTCATATGAACTTTCAATCACTGGTAATAACGCAAGTTCGGTTGGAAGACCACGGCGTTCTGCTTCTTTAACAGTATGATATAAATAACGACTTGCGCGAGCACTTAAGCGGTCAAGGTAGGGCTGACGTGAGATAAACCAACTACGCTGCGCTTCAATACGTGGATCCCAATGATTGAGGTCCATTTTGAAGCCTACGGCCATACGCTTCCAGACATCACCGTGTTTTAAAATAAGTAAACGGTCGCCCTCTACAGCACGCATATCTGTTGCTGAAAGTAAGTCTTCTAAAGAGTCCAGACTGCTTGCATCAAGATAGCCTGCTCCACTCACCTGTTTTGTTTTCGAGGTTTTTGCAGATTGCGGAGTCGAAGAACAGCCTGTTGTAATACCCAACGCAGCTAAAGCAGAGCTAAGGACTGTAATTTTGAATAATGATGCTGCAGATGGCTGCCACACAAATGTGGTTGGTTTATACATAAAAACTTCCAAACAACTCGCGTAATATTTCTTGGGGTCTGCCCACAAACCCTAGGTCTTCGATGCCATTGTAGTAAAGCATGCAAGATAGACAAGGCAATAATTTAATGTCATTTGCATGGAAATGTTACAAGAAATTAAAAAAAGCTTGCTTTGTAACGATGGAACCGAACTTTTTGCGTATACAATACACCAAATTCAGCTCTTTTTCTTTCAGTTTAGGTTTCGATTTATGTCTCAAACAATCACACTGTATGTTGATGGTGCATGTCGTGGCAATCCGGGTTTAGGCGGTTGGGGTGCATATGTCATTACCGAACAGGGTGAACATAAATTATTTGGCGGTGAACCCGACACAACAAATAACCGTATGGAACTTACTGCGGCTATTGAAGGAATTTCTTTTTGCCCTCCTGATGCTCAATTAATTGTCTGGACAGACTCAAATTATGTGAAGCAAGGTATTACAGAATGGATTCATGGTTGGAAAAAGAAAAACTGGAAAGATGTTAAAAATCCTGACCTATGGCAAAAACTCGATGCCGTTTGTGCGGGTAGAAATATTGAATGGAACTGGATTAAAGGCCATGCAGGACATGCAGGTAATGAAATGGCTGACCAACTTGCGAATTTAGGTGCAGACAAAACTGCTCAAGAACTTAAGCAACCACAGTCAGCCACTGTATCGCAAGATATAAAAAAGCCTGAACAAGACTGGTTACTAGACGATCCTTTCGGATTCGATCTGGTTGAAACAACCGAAGATGAAACGGTCACTTTAGAGCAGACACAAGAAGTTGAGATGATTGTTGTGGATGAAGAAATGAATGTAGTTAAGGCTGTAGAACAAGAAGAACAACAGCAAAATACCAATATTCATCCACAAATTGTGATGACTGAAGCCAAGCTTAAATTACAAGGCCCAAGACAACTCATACTCGATACGGAAACAACTGGTTTCTATTTCCAAGATGGTGACCGCATTATTGAAGTCGGTGCCATCGAAATGATTAACCGTAAGCTTACGGGTAGTTCGATTCACATTTATATTAATCCTGAAAAACCAGTGGGTGACTCTGTTCAAGTCCACGGTATTACTGATGAGTTTTTGGTCGACAAACCAAAATATGCAGAAATTGCAGATACCTTATTTGAATACCTAAAAGGCGCAGAAATTATTGCCCACAACGCAACCTTCGATATGAACTTCTTAGATATGGAGTTTAAGCGTGTTGGGTTACCTGCTCTTTCAGAAGTTTGTGAAGTTACCGATACTTTAGCTTTAGCGAAAAATAAGCATCCTGGGCAGAAAAACTCACTTGATGCCTTAGTTAGACGTTATGAAATTCCAGCGCGTGACCGTACTTTCCACGGCGCATTACTCGATGCTGAAATTCTTTCTGATGTTTACTTGGCAATGACCGGTGGTCAAGTTTCCTTTGATATGGATGCCCTATCGCAAAGTGAAAGTGACCAGCAAAAAACGACCAAAGCTAGAGTTCAAATTGAATTACCTGTTATTTACCCTTCAGATGAAGAGCTAAACATACATGAGACTTGGGTCAAAGAATTTGAGAAAAAACATGGAGAACCTTGCCTTTTTGCAAAATAAATTTTTGATTCTCTAATGTTTTTTTAGTTTCCCCTTTTGCAAGTTAAGTTATATTAGTCGTATAGATTTTTAGCTCAAACTATTGAGCCATGACGAATATAACAATTGATTTTTTTGCAAAGGGGAATTTTTTATGTCTGAGCATAATTCGATTCAATTTGATCCAACAGCGTTACTTATCATTAAAAATGAAATTGATAATTCAATAAAACTGGTGGAAGGCGCTGTAAGTACCTTAATTGAAGAACAGGCTCTCCCTTTTGGTATTGATGATGCATTAGAACAATTTAAACAATGTACTCAAGTCTTACGTCTCATTGATATTCCGTATTTGGCAAAAATCACTCAATATTCAACCGAGTTGATGCAAAAGATTATGGCGGATCCAGAGCACATCAATACCGATGACGTTGTTGCTTTAAGTGAAGGCACAACCATGGTTAAACGTTATATTGAATTCATCTGTTTACGTGAAGTCGAAGTACCTCAGTTTCTTTTAGACACCTTAAATAATTTAGAAAAAGCTTTAAATAAGCCACTAACCTCTTCTGGACAACAGATTGCATCAAAGCTTTCGACAGCTTCACTTGAGTTACCGTTACCCGAAGTGCTTATTAATGAAAGAACTCAGTTTATCCATCAGCTTTATAAATTATCACTACATCAATTTTTAAATAAAACTGAAAGTGCTCGAGACTTCCAAGCATTTAAACTGATTGGCGGTTATTTAGTGAGTATGGCTCAAGGTCAACCAAGCCAGCAATACTGGCAATTGGTAAACTCTGCCTTTAGTCATATTGATGAACTTGTTTTAAATGATGCTCGCCTACGTGTGTTCATTAACCTTGAAAATGCCATAAGTTTATTTTTAGCTTCACCTGAAGGCTTTGAAGCAAACTTAACTGCTCTAGCAGATATCCTGAGTATTGTGATTGGACAAGAAGACCAACTTGCGCAGCAAATCCGTAGTCAGTTAAACATTGGTCATGAGTTTCTCACCGACACTCAACTCAAAACCCTGAGCCAACATTTGTATGGTCCAGACTTTGATACCATGCAAACAGTAAGTCAATTAATCTTAAGCGAAATGAACAAAGTTCGTAATGATATTGAATATAACTACCAAAACATGTCACCAGAAAAAGCTCATCAACTACAAAGCAATCTTATGCAGCTTGCTCATACTTTTAAATTACTCAACTTAAACGAGGCTGCTTCAGAGCTTTCTCAACAAGCCAGCAGTTTAAGCCAAATCAATATATTGAGTAATGAAAACTATGCTCAGCAGTTGATGAAAAGCATTTTATCTGCCATGAATGCCATTGGTATTTTGGTGCGCCATTATTCATCTAACCGTCTACAAATTCGTGTGAACAATACCAATATCTCTCTAGATCGTTTAGATGAAGCACATCAGACATTATTGAATGAGACCAAAAATTTAATCGATTTTGTATGCCAAAGTTTGACTCTCTATGCCAACGATCAAACTCAAAATATTGAAGCAATTGCAGGCTCTTTAAAAGAGTTGGCTGGCGCGGCTGAATTTTTAGGAAGCACAGTTCAACAAAATGCTTTACTTGAAACTGCCAAATTTGTACAAAAGCAAATCGATCAAAATCAGCCTTTCAATCATGATCAGATTCACTGTATTTTTAACGTTTTAGCTGGGCTAGATATGTTAGTTGACAATTTAAAAAATAAACAGCCTGTTCTACAATCCATGTTTGATGTAGCATTGCTAAGTAGTCAACAACTTCAAAAAAAGGCAGCTTAATGTCTGAGTTATCACTTGCTTATATTTTTCATCATCAACAATTATTGGTTGACCAAAACCTTCAATTACCTAAAGTCGAAAAGTTAGCAAGTGATCTGCTTTTCACTCATGATGAACAGGTCATTGCACGTGACCTGTTGAGTGAAGAAGCCATTCCGGAAGGACTGCAACTCGTTCCAATTCGTCAACTTATTTCCAACTGGTCAAAAGAACAATTTTTACAGGCAAGTCGTGCTGTACAGTTGCTCGAATGGCGACGTAATCACAAGTTTTGTAGCCACTGCGGGCATGCTACCGAAGTACACCCTACAGAATATGCTATGGTGTGCCCTTCTTGTCGCTACCACCAATATCCGCGTGTAAACCCATGTATTATCACCATCATTACTAAAGGCGATGATGAAATTTTATTGGCGAAATCTATTCACAATAAAACCAATATGTATGGCTTGATCGCAGGATTTGTAGAAGTTGGGGAAACGCTTGAAGAAGCTGTTCAGCGCGAAGCTTTAGAAGAAGTGGGACTTAAACTCAAAAATATCCAATATATGTCAAGCCAACCTTGGCCTTTTCCAAGCAATCTCATGATTGCATTTAGAGCTGAATATGAGTCAGGTGAAATTTCTTTGCAAGAAGATGAAATTGCCGATGCGCAGTTCTTTAAATTTGATCAGCTACCTGAAATTCCATTTAAAGGCAGTATTGCACATGCAATGATTACGCAGATTACTCAAGCGAAGTAATCTGCGCTCTCAAACAGATGTTTTAGAATACTTCATCCAGAAAGTGCAAAATGGTCCGTTTAGTTCGGAAGTAATGACTTACAAAACTCGATAAACTCGCCAAAATTGTAATATGACCTGTTTTAGGAATCACAGCGATATGACTGTGATTTCCGCTTTGTCTAAGTGCCTGATCAAGATCAAAGGTATTTTCTTTTTTTACAAGCTGATCATTTTCAGCCATGAGCAGATAATGCTTAATATGATTTTGATTTACAAAATAATATGGCATCACTTCTTTATAAGAAATGCTTTGATCAAAAGCATCTTCGGCAAGCGGATCACCTTTATAATCAAAATGATAAGGACCTGCCAAACCAAAAATTGCTTTAATATTACCTAAACATTGAATTGTATTTGGCTTTGGATGATAAACAGCAGACATCACATTAAATGCACCTGCCGAATGTCCCATAAGCACAATATTCTCTGTCGAGATTTCCAATTTTTCTTGGTTCTGGTGTAAATAGTTTAACGCTTGCGTTAAGTCATCTACATAACTTGGAAAAATATTCTTCGGTGCGAGCTGATAGTTAATGACAGCAACGTCATAACCTTCTTTCGTAAACGCTTCACCTATAAATAAATAGTCTCGTTTATTACCATGTTGCCAAGCACCACCATGTACAAAAACAATGAGTGGTCGATGAGCTAAGCGCTTAGTAGAACGATAAATATCTAGACGATGGCGAGGCTTTAAGCCATAACGCACATTTAAAACCTGCTCAAAACCATCTTTTGGTGTAAAACGGTTTAAAGCAAAGCTCCCCAAATCATACAGACGGAACTCTTTATAAAGAGTTCTCGCCTGCTCAATTTTGCTTTGTAATTGTTCAATCAGGTTCATATTTTATTGTGCAGAAGATGCTGGATCTGTTTGGTCCGGATCAATTGCAACAGGAGTTTGAACTGTTGGTTGAGCAAGAACGTTATTAATTACTGGTGTAGTTGTTGCACTGGCAGTACTCGCTGCCGGAGCAGGCGCTAAATCAATATTATCAATGAGCGTTACAATCTTAGTCACGTTACCGACATTTTGAAGCACATTGTTTAAGTCATTAATTTCAGCTGTGTTTAAACGACCCATCACATATAAAACACCATCTTCGGTATGGACCAGTACTTTACTGTCCGATACTACTGGCGCTTTCATTAATAAAGCACGTGTATTTGCAGTTACCCCAGCATCTTGCATGATCGTGTTATAGCTTACTTTGTTACCCACCGTAATATAGTTATGTACGGCTTTCACATCACTCATGGCCTTAACGTTGTCTTCTGCCAACTGTTTTAAGTATGGGTCTGGCACCTGTCCAGTTAACAATACTGTGCTATGGAAGCTTTCGATGTTAATACGAGATTGTTTAAAACGCTGATCAAGCTTATAGAGGTTAATATTCGCTGTACGCTTAATTGAAGAATCAATAAATACTTGGCCTAAGCTACGTACACCACTATCTGTTCCAACTGGAGCTGTACCTGTTCCACCAGAAATAAAACTTGCGCAACCTGACAAACTTGCGACACAAAGCGCTGTTACAGCAATACGTTTCAACACTCCACCAGACTCCTATCAATCTCTTCTTGGCTTGATCATAAAACATCGGTCTTTAATTTGCTCAAAAGAGTAATGAACTCTTAATCCAAAGTAAATGCATTTTCGATCCATTGCAGATCATAATGGAATTTCGAAAAGTCTTGCTGTACTGTTTTTGCAATTTTCTGTGGAAAATCAAAACAAATCACATCAAAACGACAATAAAAATCCTGATAAGATGGGTAGCGCTGTAAAAACCTCATCGCCGTCTTAATTATTTTTTTCTGTTTGCTCAAGGTCACCATTTCACAAGCTTGACCATAATTTCCCTGCCCTCGCGCTTTTACCTCAACAAAAATCAATTCGTTACCGCGTTTTACAATCAGATCGACCTCTCCACGGCGTGAATGATAATTACTGGCGACCCATTCATAATTTTGTTCTTTTAAAAGTTTTAGTGCTGTTTGTTCCGCCCATTGGCCCAACTGCTGTGCAACTAACATAATTTTTTTTGTTTCCCCAATTAAAAATGTAAATACTGTTAATGCCGGTTCTATACCTTTTTATTTTTGAATTGAACAAATCAAAAGCAGATGTTTCGAAAAATAAAAAGCCTACTGACATTGTTCACGCCAAAAACATAATTTCGGGTACACTAACCCATTAAAATTGTTTATCTGTACGGAGTAAAAACCAAATGAGTGCTCAGTTATTTGTTGTAGCCACCCCAATCGGGCACTTAGATGATATGACTTTCCGTGCAATTGATATCTTAAAATCAGTTTCTGTTGTTGCTGCCGAAGATACACGCCAATCAGCTCAATTATTCAAACACTATAATATATCTACCCCACTTACCGCATGCCACGACCATAATGAAAGCAACAAAATTGAGCAGTTAGTTCAAAAGCTACTTGCTGGTGAAAATATTGCTTTGATTAGTGATGCAGGCACACCACTTATTAGTGACCCTGGGTTTAAACTGGTCCGTGCTGCTCAAGAACATGGTATTAGGGTTGTACCTGTACCGGGTGCATGTGCTGCAATTGCGGCGTTAAGTGCTGTGGGCTTACCAAGTGACCGCTTTAGTTTTGAAGGTTTTTTACCATCAAAAGCTTCTCAACGTATTACGCAACTTGAAAAGCTTAAAAATGAAACTCAAACCTTAATTTTCTATGAAGCGCCACATCGTATTTTAGAATGTGTAAAAAATATGGCTGAAGTATTTGGTGAAAACCGCCCTGTAGGTTTCGCACGTGAAATTACCAAAACATTTGAAACGATCAAAAAAATGACCTTAAAAGATTTGGTTAGTTTTATTGAAAATGACCATAACCAAGAAAAAGGTGAAATTGTTCTTGTAGTTGGCGGTGCACCAGAAAAAGCCGATCTGGAACAAGAAAAACTAGATGAGCTTTTAAAGCGCTTACTTCAAGATTTATCAGTTAAAGCAGCATCTCAACTGGCTGCTGATTTAACGGGTATTAAGAAAAAAGTCGCTTATCAACGTGCGCTTGAGTTAACACAATCTTAATTTATTAACTAAACGGTGATGACCAACACCTATGTCATCACCGCGCATAAATTTTGCATAACAATATTAAAGATAAAAAAATAAGAGTATTGATATGACTGAATCACTTGGAAAACTTAGCCCGCATGAAGGACAAGAACTAGAATTATTACTTTCAGGCAAAAAACCTATCGCTTATTTTTATGAGTTATTACCCATTGAATTTATAAAGCATCTTGAACAAGGGTCTTTATCTATGATCAGTAAAGACATTGAAACTTCTCTGTCTCTCCCCTTTTCAATTATGTTGATCTATAAAGATGCGTCTTTAGCAGATTTGAATGAACTCATGTTATGTATTGAAAAATCACTAAAGGAGACTCAGCTCGAAGAGCGCCTAGAACTCGACCGTAGAATCGGACAACTTTTAGGTTACTCAGTACAAGATATAGAGTTTTATATTCAACACATTTCAAATCGCCATTTAAAAACCAAGATCTAAAATTATCTCAATATCTGTTTTGCTGATTCAACAATGGTCTCGGTCAGTACATCAAGTTGTTTCGACTGTCTTTTCCAGTGATGCCAATATAAAGGAACATCAAGTTGAGCCTCAGGCATAATATCAACAAGTGTTCCATTTTCGAGTAATGGTTGAACCTGAAGTTCAGGCACCATGCCATAGCCTAAACCTAGTTGAATTGCTTTAACAAAAGCATCTGTCGCCGGAATAAAACTATAAGGATAACTCTGCATCGGTAAACCGTATCCTTTTAATAAAACCTCTGAATGCATTAAATCTTTATGGTTAAAAATAACTGCCGGCGTTTTTCTTAAAACTTCTCGGTTAACTCCACCACTAAACCACCGATTTACAAACTCGGCCGATGCCAGCATTTTATAGCGCATTTTACCAAGAGGCTGAGCTAAACAGCCTGCCATCACCTGCTCTTCTGCTGTGATACATGCATTGACCTGCCCTGTTTCTAGCAAAGTATGCGTGTGTGATTGATCGTCAATTTTTAGCTCTAACACTATTTTTTCTTTAAAAAGTGTTTGCTGAATACTGGGTAAAAGCCAAGTTGCTAATGAGTCTGCATTTGAAGCCAACGCAATTTTATAAAATTCTGATTCAGAAGATTTGCCCATTAAACCTTGTAATAGATTTTGCTCCATTAACCTTGTATGACGTAAATGCTGGAGTAAGGTTTGCCCTGCTTGTGTAAGTACACAAGGACGGCCACGTATAATTAAAATCTGACCTAAATATTTTTCTAGCGCTTGTACACGTAGTGATACAGCAGAGGGAGTTATACATAAGTGCTCTCCTGCCGCATCAAAACTCCCGACTTCTGCAACCGCCAGAAAAGCTTCACACTGCTTACTATCTAACATACAAAACCTAAATTATTTTTAGCCAAACCTAAATATTCTTAATTTTACTTATTTCTTAATAAAAAGTCAGATAATTCCCCCATCTGATTTGTTTCTGCTTAATGGTTATGCTTTCTCTGAGTGTGTTTTTTAAAGGTTTAGGTATTGGTAGCGGCCTAATTGTAGCAATTGGTGCCCAAAATGCTTTTGTTCTAAAACAAGGACTTAAACAGCAATATGTATTTTGGCTATGTTTAATTTGTGCCCTATCCGATTCAATTTTAATCGCCTGTGGGGTATTAGGTTTTGCCGAAATTATGACAGCATCACCCATCTTAATCACAGTCGCTAAATATTTAGGGGCAACATTCTTATTCGTCTACGGTGCAAAAGCCTTCTATGCCGCGTTTAAAACTAACCAAGGCATGGAACTTGATAGCAGCCAAAAGCAGACTTTAACCCAAGCACTTATAACCTGTCTTGCCTTTACTTGGCTGAATCCACATGTTTATTTAGATACCATTGTACTGATTGGTTCGGTTGCGACACAGCTAGAAGATAAAATCAGTTTTGCCTTAGGTAGCATTCTTGCCTCTTGGATTTTCTTTTTCAGTCTAGGCTATGGTGCAAGATTTCTAAAACCATTATTTATCAATCCAAAAGCTTGGAAAATTTTAGATTTCATGATTGGTTGCGTTATGTGGAGTATCGCAATATCACTTCTCATCTAATGCATTCAAAAACAAAAAAGTACCATGCTTATATGGTACTTTTTTATGCAATCAAAATTAAGCTTCTGAACCCAACATTAACTTTGATTGTTTTCTTTCTTGTAATGATTGCTTAATCACAGCATAACCCGAAGATACACCTAAATATGCAATAACAAAGGCTACGAATAAATCTGGAAATATAGTGCCTGTTCCAAACACGCCTACAGCAGCAAAAACAACAGCAATATTAGCGATAGAATCATTTCGACTACACAACCAGACAGAGCGCATATTGGCATCGCCATCGCGGTATGCATAAAGCATTAAAGCAACAGAAACGTTAGCAATTAAAGCGATTACCCCAATTGCCCCCATGACCATCGGTTCAGGTGAAACGCCATGAAAAAATGACCAAACGACTTTTGCAATAACGAAGAACCCAAAAGCGGCCATCGTTATACCCTTAACAAGTGCTGCGGTTGAACGCCAGTAAAGGCTCATCGAAAGCACGACTAAAGACAGAGCATAATTTGCAGCATCTCCGGCAAAATCTAATGCATCTGCCCATAATGAAACAGATTGGGCTTTATAACCGCCGACTATCTCAACGACAAACATGAGTGCATTAATTACAAGTGCAATCCATAACACTTTTCTAAAGCGTGGGCTTGCTTTCTTTGTAGGAGAGCAGGTTGAAGCACATCCACATCCAGCCATTTTATTTCCTCAAAAACTCTTTTATATTGATTAAAAACCCTTGAGTAGCTCCAGAGTCAAGTCTTATGAGTCTTTCTATTGGTCAATTATCAAAAAAAGCAGATGTCCCGATCGATACTATTCGTTATTACGAAAAAGTAGGTGTGTTGGACCGCATTCAGCGCTCAGAAAATAATTATCGTGTTTACACAGATCAAACACTTGCAGACCTATTATTTATTAAACATTGCCGTGAATTAGATATTTCTCTCAGTGATATTAAAACGCTAAAAGAAATGAAAGCTCAGCCGAAACGGGCTTGTACGGAAGTTGATAATTTGGTGAATAAATACTTGATAGAAGTGTCGGAAAAGATTGAGCGACTGTTGCTTTTAAAAGAAACCCTGATCGATTTAAAACAACACTGCTCTACCGACCGTACAGTAGATCAATGCGGCATTTTAAAAGAACTACAAAACCATCCTTAAATCATCATAAAACGGGCAATAAAAAAGCATCACTCAAGTGATGCTTTTTTTAATATTAACGATCGCTATGTTCATCTGGTGGAACTTCTGTGATTCTTCCGCCACGAGCTAAAAACGCAGCGACTTCATCTTCCAACGCTTGGCGTTGTTTTTGTTTCGCGGTTACGGTAAGCGTTTCTGCTTCTGCAAGATCGGCATCAGTTAAGTTGCCTGCTTCTTCATCAGCTGCGCCACTTTCAGCCGCTTTGGCTTCATCTTCATCTACAGCAGAATCTTCTGCATCTTCATAATCATTGATATCTGTCATTTTTACACTCCCCACAATGATTTGTATTGCATCATCGCTATGGTCTTCGAGACCTCAGAAATTTAGCAATCTCTTTGCATTTAGCAAAGAGCCAAATTGGTCAAATCCGTATCTTTTCTGACCGAATTGGTAATGATATATAAATGATTGTTTAAAAAATATCTACTGATATTTATTTAGATCAGTAGAGCATAAACTTCGTAATTATTTTAACGACTATACTGGGTGTTTTGTAAAGCCCCTAAACCATTTGCTTGTTGCATAAAACGCTCTTTTAAGAACGAAATTTGTTCAACTTGCTTGAGTCCCACATTCCGGGCCCAAATCAATGGAAATAGCTCACTGCTTTCTAGCCAACCAATTGCCGACATACTATGCATCATCGCATCATTTTGTCCTTTACGGCGGTGTTCATAACGCATTAAGGTTTGTTCATGCGCCCATACGCCACGACCTAAATCATGCAGTAGTGCATCACAAAGTACCGCAGCATCTAAACAACCAATATTTACCCCTTGCCCAGCAAGTGGATGAATCACATGAGCTGCATCGCCAATGAGGGCTAGGCCATCTTTAACGTATTGTTTTGCGGCACGCGCTTTCAATGGAAATTGGGCTCTTGAACGAACATCGAGCACTTCACCCAACATATGTTGGCTTTCACGAGTTAGAAGTTGCATAAACTCAGCATCACTTAAAGCTGAATATTCATCGGCATAATCATCTGGTAGTGTCCAGACAATGGACTGCCAGTAGCCATTTTCACTTTCTTCAAGACTCGCCATTGGCAAATATGCTAAAGGCCCTGTAGGTAAGAAGATTTGACGGGCAACATAGTGATGAGGTTTGGAAGTCTTTATTGCACAGCTAATGGCTGCTTGCTTGTAATCTAGTACGTCGAGGTCAATAAAAGCTTGCTCACGTACAAATGAATTTGCGCCATCTGCACCAATAAGTAGTTTAGTTTTAAGCGTAGAACCATCTGCAAGTTGAATATGCCAGCACCCAACACCTTGCTCAATACGGGTAACGCGAACTTGAGTACGATAATCTGTTAACTGCTCAATCATTTTTTGTTGAATAGCAACATTCAATACACTTGGCTCAACCATAGAACCCAAGGCTTGCTCTGGCATTGGTCTTTGCACAGACTCATGGCCAAAATTAATTTCACCATAGCCATTTAAGTTCCACACTTGCATGCCTGTATAAGGCATTTGACGTGCCAGATCATCCCAAACATTGACTGTTTTAAGTAAATGGATGGTCGCTTGGCTAAGTGCTAAAACACGCGGGTTCATCACGCTTAATGTTTTTTCAACATCAAGTACAGAGGCAGCATCAAGCACGGTAGGCTGTACACCACCTTGTGCAAGTAATAAAGCAGTTAAGCCACCAACTAGTCCACCACCAACAATGACGACATCTAACACTTCACTCATGCTTTTAACCCCATTGCATAGTTTGCTACCAGTGGCTTCACACCCGGAATGACATCAAATGCAATTAATCCCGTATTACGGATTAATTTTAATAATGGGTTTTGGTTACTAAAGCCCCGAACTACGGTATCGCAGAATTTAATTACTCGCTGCTGGTCAGATAAACGGGCTTGTTCATAGGCAAGTAAATTATCTGGGTTACCAATATCATCAGATGCGCTTAACTGGTTCACTAAATAACGCAGCAATACATCTGCATCACGCAGACATAAATTAAAACCTTGCCCAGCAACAGGATGGATTGTATGCGCTGCATTACCCATTAAAATAACGCGTCCAACCGCTTGTTTATGCGCAAGCACTTGTGAAAGCGGATAACTAAAGCGTTTACCCGTTTTTTCAAATTTACCTGCTCTGTCACCATAAGTTTTTTGCAAAGCATCTAAAAAGTGTTGGTCATTTTCTTCGCCCAACCACTCACCTTCAGTGCCTTTTTTAACAGGCCATACCACTGAGCGACGGTATTCACCCGGTAATGGCAACAAAGCTAAAGGCCCTAATGCACTAAAACGCTCAAATCCTACATGCTCATGCGGTTTTGAAGTCTGAACAGTCGTAACGATCGCAACCTGATTATAGTCGTGGACATCGACACCAACACCAATTGCTTGACGACAGAAAGAATCGCGTCCATCTGCTGCAATTAATAATTTTGACTCAAGCTTTAAAAGTTCATCACCACGCTGAGCTTCGATATGTACCTGTTCAGCGTCTTGAGTTAAAGCAGTCACTTGTACGCCATCAATCAGTTCAATCAACGGTTGTTGGCGTACTTGAGTTAATAAAACACGACCAAGCCAAGCATTTTCAATGACTTGCCCAAAGCTTTCGACTTTTTCTTGTTCTGCAACTAAACGAGCTTTACCAAAACTGCCTTGCTCAGTAATGTGAACTTGCAAAATTGGAGTGGCATGCTGTTGTAAGGCATCCCATAACCCTAACTTCTGATAAATCTGTACGCTACGACGTGATAAAGCCGTATTTCGCGCATCAAAACTGGAATGATAAGGGGCAACATTTTGATCATCATAGTTTGGGTATTTCACAGCTTCTAATAGCTTTACCGCGATATTAGCCTTCGCCAGCATGAGGGAAAGGCTTAAACCCACCATACCCCCACCTACAATAATCACTTGTTGTTGCATCGAGTTTTGCTCCTTTGGCGAATACGTTTAATTATGCTTTAGCTTGCGCCATTAAATGTTCAATATCTGCAATATCTTTAACCACATCGGCCGTTAAAACTCGTGGGCCTTTTGAGGTTGCGACTACATCATCTTCAATACGAATGCCAATACCACGCCATTTTTTATCTACAGTTTCGTCATCTGGTGCAATGTATAAACCGGGTTCAACAGTAACAACCATGCCCTCTTCATATTGGCGCCAGTCGTCATCTTTTTTATAAGAACCGACATCATGTACATCCATACCTAACCAGTGGCCTGTACCATGCATATAGAATTGACGATATGCCTCGGTTTCAATCAGCTCACTCACCTCACCTTTGAGCAAACCTAAATCAACTAAGCCTTCCGTTAAAATTTTGACTGCAACCTCATGAGGCTCACGGTATGAATTACCTATACGTACTGCATCAATCGCCGCATATTGAGAGGCCAATACCACCTCATACAATGCTTTTTGTTCGGGGCTAAATTTTCCGTTTACAGGAAAAGTACGGGTAATATCCGATGCATAGAACTCATATTCACATGCAGCATCAATTAAAACCAAATCACCGTCTTTAAGGGGCTGGTTATTTTCAACATAGTGCAAAATACAAGCATTGGCACCGCCACCGACAATACTGTTATATGAAGGTACACAGCCGTTTTGCCCAAAGATATAATTAAGCTCGGCTTCAAGTGCATATTCCATCATGCCAGGGCGAACAGTTTGCATTGCACGAGTATGTGCCTTAGCACTAATTGTTGAAGCAATTTGCATCAGCTCAATTTCTTGCGGTGATTTAATTAAACGCATTTCATCAACAATGCGATCAAGTTGAACTAACTGGGCTGGAGCGGCTTCATGACGATGCTCGGCATTCGCTTTTTTGATCCATTGGCTTACTCTGGCATCAAATGCAGCATTGTGTCCGATTCGATAATAAAGACGCTCTTTATTTAATAATTTTTCAATAATTTCTTCATCAAGCAGATCAATTGCATAAGCTTCATCTGCTTCGTACTCTTCAATTGCGCCGTCAATTCCCGCACGATAACCATTCCAGATTTCCATCTCACGATTGCGTTCACGGCAAAAAAGACTATAGCTATAGTCTGTAACGTCATCAAACGTTTCAATGACAGCAACTGCCTCAGGCTCTGCAAAACCCGTCAAATAGAAAAAACTACTATCGGCACGGAATTTATAATCCGCATCACGATTACGGTACATTTCCTCACGCGTCGCAATAATCGCAATGCTGTTTGGACCCATTTTTTCTGCTAGACGGTTTCTGCGATGTTGAAAATCAGCTTGAGGCAATTTCATAATGATCTACTTGATTTAGAATTTTAAAGTCAAAAAATTAAACACAGCCAATAACACATCGCCTCAATTAACTTGGGCGATGTGGTGTAAACATTTCTACAATATTTTGATCTGCGGTGCCTACAGTAGAAGTTTTACTTTTTGCATAAAAGTTTTTCAACAATGAACTTTCAGCCACTGTTACTTTCTTTCTACCAATAGATAAGCTCACTGGAATAAGGCGTACAAATTCATACAATTCTTCGTAACTGCTTTCGCCTTCTTCGTCGTTATCAGAGTCTTCAAATTCTACTGCTGCAACATCTTGTAAATGTTCGATCAATTCACGCTCATCTGTACGAACATGTCCCGATGCCAAACCAAAACCGAGCACAACGCCAGCACACCAATCTGACAACGCTTGTACACGGTCTTGAAGAAGATGTTCATCATCTGGAAGCATTGGTAAATAGTCCAATTCATCTTCCGATAATGCATGTGCTACATCTTCTGCTTCATCTGTTAAAAGCGCTAAAGCTTCTTCATTTAACTCAGGCACATTAAGAGTTGTTAAAATTTGTGTCCATTCTTCACGCGTAGGCGCTTCTGTCACACAAACAATACCTGTTAATAAACCATGTAACTCACTAGGGCTTGAAATTTCTTCAATTCCTTCAAAATGAGCGTTCCATTCTGTCCAGCCTGAAATATCGTCTTGCATTCGTTTATCCAATCTCTATACTTCGTATATATTACCTTTGATTGCAATTCTGTGCGACCTCGTTATGTTAGAACAATTACAGCGTCTACAAGCGCATATTGGCGTTTTAAAAACACGCTTACATCATCTAGAGAGTGAAAATTCTGCTCTCTCGGAAGCTAAAGAACTGGCTGAAACAGAGCATCACGCACAAGTTGTGCAAAAAAATAGCATCATCACTAAAAAACAAGAGGAAATTGAGACATTAACTGAGCAACTCACTCAGTTACAAGGCCAATTTCAACAATTGAATCAAGATGCTAACACACTTGCAGAGCGTTACAGCCGCCTAGAAAAAAGTACGACCGATTTAAAAAATCGTTTTCAGGAAATTTTGGCAGAGCGTAATGAATTACGCGTTACCAAAGAAAAACTTCAGTCACAGCAACGTCAAACTCAACAAGAGTTACACGACTTGCAGCAAGATCGTGACCGTTTGTTACAAAAAAATGAACTTGCCAAAGCAAAAGTTGAAGCCATCATTCAACGTTTAGCAATTTTAGGTACTGCTCAAGATCAACATGCGCAAGAAATTCAGCAACTTGCTCATCCAAATGCTGAAGCTGGTGAGGAGACACAATCATGAGTGAACAAGTCATGGTAGAGCTTCGGCTGATTGAACAAACTTTTAGGCTTGCAACGACTTCGGATAAAAGAGAAGAACTTGAACGTGCAGCTGAGCTTCTCAATGAAAAATTCAATGATATGCGTCGTAGTGCCCCTCGTGTTGAGCATAATAAACTTGTCATCATGGTAGCTCTACAGCTTACTCAAGAAGTATTAAGTTTAAATAAATCTTTGCAAGAATATGCGCATTGTGAACGTTTACTCCAGACTATTTTGGAAGATGTTGAACAAATAGTGTAAACAATTCGCATAAAGCTTCATCAAACGCAAAGTAAGTTTACAGTTCGATAGGCTCAGATGATTGCCAACGAAGTCAGATCAGTTATACTAAAGCTGTCTCTGGGATGTTCGCCAGCCGGTCTGATTCCCCTGAGCCGATATCATCTCTTTAGGATGGTGTTCTGCATATTTAGAGCGTATGCCTACCCCGAGTAGGAAACCCAGCAAGTATGCGTCACCTCCACCTTGAACTTTAGGGTTCAAGGGTAACGACATGCAGCGGCATCTTCGGAGCATTTATTTTTAAATAGATAACAATAACTTAAAACAAAATACCCTATTTAAAACCCTCTTTTTTAATAGACTAATCCTTCAAAATAGACTCTTAATAGACTTCACAATTATTGTGTTGTATCGTTAGGTATTGCTTTGTATTGCTTAAATTAAAGATGGCTCAACACATTAAATTTACTAAATCGGTAATAGACTCTATTCCTTTGTCTGAAGAGAAACAAATCTTTTACAGAGATACAGTAACTATAGGATTTGGCTTATGTGTGGGCAAAACTAAAAGCTATTTTGCTGAAAAGAAAATGCCAAACGGCAAATCAAAACGTAAAGTCATTGGCAAACATGGTGTCTATACTTTAGAACAAGCCAGAACTGAAGCTAAACGCTTGCTAATTATGATGGATGAAGGTGTAGATCCAGTTAAGCAAAAGCGTGATATACGAGCTTCAGCAATTCAAAATGATGCCTTACAAAAGCTTATCCCTACTCTTTCTGAAGCTTACCAATACTATAAATTGCGTAAAAAGCTGGCTGAAACATCTTTAATTGCCTATGACGGATGCATAGAGAACTACTTTAGTGATTGGAAAGATTTAAAACTTGATCAAATCACCAGTGCAATGATTATTGATCGTCATTTAAAGCTTTCTGAAGCAAGTCCTTCCCGAGCTAATCTTGCATCAAAATTTTTACATGCTCTCTTTAATCATACGATTAGCAGATATAAGGATGAGTCCGGGAATAAAATTCTAAATATTAAAAATCCTGTTGTAATCGTTAAAGAAGAAAAGGCTTTCAATAAGATTAAACGTAGAAAAGGCCACGTTCGTGCGGATCAGCGCGAAGCATGGGCACTTGCAGTTGCCACCACTTACTGGATGGGTGAACAAAATAATGACTTTAGAGCTTATACCAATCAGGACTTTTTATTCTTACTTGCTCTAACTGGTTTTAGACGTAGTGAAGCAGAATCTGTTGAATGGAAAAATGTAGATCTTCAATTCGGTACCATCAAAATCATTAATACAAAGAACCATGAGGATCTTTTGCTACCTATGGGTGACACCCTTTGGCACATTATGCGTGAACGTAAAAAACGTGCCGGTGATAATAAATATGTCTTTACCGATAGAAATGGTGTTTCTCATATTTCAGATCGCCGAGCAGCACGAGAAAAAGTAACTGAGAATTCTGGTATAGAATTTACGTTCCATGATTTACGCCGAACCTTTGGCACTATTGCGAACAGTTTAGCAATTGGAAGCTATACGATTAAAAAACTAATTAACCACACCACGGACGATGATGATAACGATGTAACAGATGGATATATTCAAGTTTCTTTCGATGATTTAAAGAAAGCTATGAATTTGATTGAAGATGTAATTATTTCAGAACCTGTTAAAGCATTGATTAAAAATAGAATCTATTTTGAACAAAAATCCCTAAGGAATATTCAAGAAAAATGGATTGAGCATAACAATGATATCGTGATTAAAAATAGTATGCTGGTTAAAAACTAGATTTTACTACTTAAAAATGGGTTTTTAATACTTAGTATTTGTATATAGAGACTTTATTACATAATATTTCGTAATCCACATTACAAGGCGTTACAGTTATCAACTTTCAAACTTATCCTTGTACAAATTCTAAGCTCCCAAGTACAAGAAATTTTCTAGTATAAGAAAGAAAATAAGTTGCATTAAGGAATTGTCATTGAAATTCATACCTTAAATTGGTTAAAGTGTCTGACTGCTGCTCTACAATCACTTTGTTTAATTCAGTCTAATGACTATGGAACAAAAAATGCCAATTCTTGACCTGCGATTTGCATTCTTCTTTGCAAATCCACCAGTTAACTTAAAATACGATGAGTTTTCTGTATCACTTAGAAGAAAAAATGTTTTCGCTCATAATAATTTAGATTTACAAACGTTTATCTTTCCTATACCAAGCGATGCTCCTGCGGACTTTCCACGTTGTCAAATTACATCTAATGACCAAAATTTTGAATTATCCATAACTGGCGCAAGATGTGATCTTATTTTCAAACACGAAAATCAAGAAAACATTACCTTAATTTTTTCTGATATTATTAAGGAAATTAAAGATCTATTTGAAAAAGAAAATGTTGAAATAACTAGAATTGGTTACATAACTAGACATTTTCAAATTCATAGTAATCCTGAAAAAATAATCAAAGAGAAACTCTTAAAACTTGATGAACCCGATTTAAGTGAACCTTTCTTACGTTTTGTTTTCAGAACAAAGTTTTATAACACTTTGTGTAATGATAATTATCAAATTGAAGTCGGAAAACAAAGAGATTTTGTTAATGGTATAGAAAATGATGTTTTGTTAATTACCCAAGACTTTAATACTTTTCCAATTGAAAAGATGATTATTACAAGTGATTTTCTATCATCTTTTTTAAATGAAATACCTAAGGAAAAATTAAACAGATATATTACTTTACTTAGTGAATAAAAATGTCTTCAGAAAAAGATAGTTATTCTATAAATAAGAGTAGGTTTGATGGAGTTTTTACAAATAAAACTTCATCAATCTCTACGACTGATGAAAATAATATCTCAACTTTCACTACTACATCCTCAAGTAATATTTATAATAAAGATACTTTAATACCACCTTCCACAAAACAAGATACATCTTTTAAAAAAGGAAAGGCAAGTAATAGTTCACAACAAACAAATTCTGTTTATAGTGACAAACCGAATTCTACTACAAGCTTTTCTTTCGAAAATTCGGGTAATAAATCCTTTAATGCTAGTTCTCTGAATCAACAACAAATTAGTTTTGGAAATTTTGATGCAATATTAAAGCAAAAAGTTGATAATATTGAAGAAAACTTATTGACCAAACAGCAACTTGCTCTGGGTTCTCTTGATAAAAAATTAAATGATGCTGTTAGGGATATTGATAAGCATAAAGCTGATACTAATACTGAGCTTAAAGAAACACGAAACTCTGTTTTAGGTACTATTGCACTTTTCGCTGCTTTTTTTACCTTTGTATCTGTTAATGTTAATATTTTCACAAAAGCCGAGAATGTAACTCAGTCTCTTATATTTATGCTTTCTTTTTGGCTTTGTATTGTTGGATTTATATCTCTTTTTTTCCTTTTTCTAAATAAACATGTCGATACCAAAATTCATAAAACAGCTGAATTTTTCACAACTGTTGCTTGCATAGTTCTGTCTGGTATTTTGATGTATTTATTATTCAAAAATAGTGATCAGAACTCTTATCAAAAGTTGAATGAGAAATTAATTTCAATTCAAAATGAAAATAAAAAACTGAGAGAAGAAAATGCAGAACTGAATAAAAAGATATCAAGTAAATTTGTATTTATTGATGATCAAATTATGGAATTACGTAAAAATCAATACCAGTTAAATCAATCTAATTAGCTTTTGGATCTTTAGATGTATAAATTATTAAAAATAATATATATCTTAGGTTAAATAGCTATGTGCGCTAATTACGAACCAGTTTCAAAAGATCTGGTACACCTTTTAGATTTACTCGAACCAACTTTCGGCTATAAAGCCGATGTTTATCCGGGTTACGACTGCCCTCTTATTTTTCAAAAGAGGGTCATATAGAGTGGTGGAGTATATTTTTATTTTTTTGCAGCCTTTGTAGCAACATATATATTAATAGTTGAATCTACTACTAATTATAAAATAAATAAATTATATAGATCTGAAGACTTTAGTAAGTTTAAATTCAATTGAGGATTAAAATAAAAGCCCTCATTAGAGGGCTCTTTTACACTTAATCTATTACTTCAGAAACTTATTACTGTGGAATAATATTCACAGCATTAGGACCTTTTTGTCCTTGAGTAATATTAAAAGTTACACGTTGACCTTCATATAAAGTTTTAAAGCCTGAAGTGGCAATTTCTTTAAAATGGGCAAAAACATCTGGACCAGAATCTTGTTGAATAAAACCGAAACCTTTAGTTTCATTAAACCACTTTACTGTACCAATAGCTGTATTAGACATAATATATCCTTTGATTTTTAATAATTGGAAGCCATGATTCATGACTAATTTAACTTTGAAAAATATAACAAATTGAGCCTAAATCTTAAAAAACGGAGGATTATGAATAAAACTGCGATACTGAAAGAGAATTTACTAATAAGTCTTTTTTTCTAGTTAGTCTTAGTATACACAAAATAAGCATTTATACAAGTAATTTATATGAAATATTTATTTTATTTATATAAAACAATGTATAATGATCACATAATAAATAGTATGCCAATATTTCATCCATAAAGCTTTATCTATGCAATACTCACATTATTGATAGTATGGGCTATCTTCCCTTTTTACAGATATCTCCACAGAACAGGCCGTCTTTAATAACGAAAATACATACTAAAAACTATAGAGGGTTGTTCACTTTACTTTGTTATCATTGCTGCAATTCACGGTGATAACAATGATATTATGACTAAACCAATAGCTCCCCTAACACCTTGTATAGAAAGTGAATCAGTGAAGTCCCTACTTAAGAAAATTAGCTCTGATTCAATGCCATTTTATATTAGTTGCCAACCGAACCAATCTGATACCGAAAATGAGTGCTTTTCATTAGTAGACAATTATATTCAGGCTCATGGTGGAGAAAGAATAAATGGATGGGCACTGTGGGAACAACCCAACCTTTATATTGAGGCTGAATTTCATGCTATATGGAAATCACCAGAAGGTAATTATTTGGATTTAAACCCTCGCCAACATAAAACAGTAAATATTTTATTTTTACCTCAGTTGGACTTAACTTATGAAGGTTTTCAAAGAAACAATATTCGCCTACCCTTGACTAACAATAAGAGCGTACATAATTTTTTAAAATTTAAAGATTATGAATTCGAGTTTAATAATAGAGGGAATCGAAAAGGAATGCATGGTGAGGTTTATATAACAGATCCAGCTGAAATAAGAGAATATGATAATTTAATGCGAACCTTATTAAGATTAGGTATAGAAATCAACCAACTAATTAAGCCTCTTACAAACTATGATCCGTGTATTTGTGGAAGTGGCAAAAAGGCGAAATGGTGTCACAAACTTAAATAATATAAAAAGGAAGCCCTTTAAGAAAGGTTTTAAACACAACTTTTAAATTAAATTGTTTTTTCATCACCTTTATAAGCCACCCAGTTTTTTGTTTTTTAGTTAAAGTATGAATTGCTTTTATGTCTTGTATACGTGCTTGACCTCGGGCCGCTTGCAGCTTCCCTTCTGGTGTTTTCCTTATCTTTTTTGCCATTTTCATAATCATAAAGGCACTATTGAAACCACAACACCCATCCAGAATCATACTTTTCTTCAACTGAATCGATAACATGAACTCTGGCCATAAAGACCTCAATTAATTGTACGATTAAACACAGTTAATAACTTAAATGTACATCAAAGTATTTCTTTATTTTTATCAACATTACTTTGAAAGAAATATTAAGGAAGATTTCAAATATCTCTTAAAATACTTGAATGTAAATTTTAGATTTAAATTATTGTTCCTCATATAAACCTTGCTTCCCTAAGTGATTTGTACCACCTACACCACCAGAATATGAAGGAAAAAATATGGTCTATGTTTTTGATAGTGAAGATTCTTTTAATTTAACTTATGATGAGCTTGTCGAGATTATTAGTAAGGCTCGGATGTCGGGGCCAAAGATGATTCCAGTTTTGGGAAAAGTTGGTGATTAATGAATAAGAGAGTTGTGATATTTAGTTGCAGTGTCGCTGCAATCATCTTTACTTTTCTACTATTTAGTATAATAGGTATTTTGTTTTTCTATTGGGGTGATCATGCTGCCGTAAAAGATAGCTTGGCCACAGTAGCTGGTATATTTGGTGGTATCACAACTATTGCTGCATCGGTAATTGCAGCATACCTTTTTAATGATTGGAAAGAGCAACATAATTTACAAATACTTGCTAAAGAAGCAAAGGATGCCTTTCACTTATTTCATCTTCAAAGAGATATAATTCATAACCTTAAATATCAAATAAGTGGAATAATTAGCGGAGAAAATAAAGTAAATATATCTGAAAAAACTATAGCAGTCGTATTTCAAGAAAAACTTATTAAAGCTTATAACTTGGATAAGGATAAAATGAGTGCATTTTGTTTTCTTTCAGAAGGACAAAATCTCTATGACATTACAATGGAATATTATAAAGCGATACATGAAATTGGTGATAAATTAGTAGAAAAGGCAAACCAGCCGTTTAGCGATACTCGGTTCTTAGATAAACATTCATCAATAGAATTTTTAGCATTTATCGAATCCTTAGAGGCAAAAAATACAAATATTTTAAAAGAATTGAAATCCTATATATTTTTTCATTAATTAATTTCTTTTAAGCCCTCCTTAGAGGGCTTTAACACAAATACTCACATTCATATTGCTATTTATCGTATGAGCTGTGCAACCTGAAAACAGGATACACAGCATAGTAATAATTAAAGCTATCCTTGAGCGTTTGCAATGAAAGACTTTCATATAACGACCCGATTGGCGATCCAGCCATAGAAAAACTGCTCCTCATTAGAAACTTTTACTCCACTTTTTCGCGCCCAACTTGCAGTTTCTACCATTTGCTTCACTTGTTCAGGTGAGTAACCTTTAGCAAGTAAACCTTTAGTAACCAATGCTTCAAATTTTCGATCTGCCAGTGAATCGGCATATTGCTTTTGTGCATTTTTAGCTGCTAATGCGGCCTTTTCATTCTCAGTTAAGGACTTAGTGTTTTTATCAACGCCAACAATGGCATTTTCAGCCTTATTACCTGCAAGCGTTACTTCTATACCAAATAAGTTATACGTTTGCTTGGTCTTGGCTGCAGTTTCTGCCGCTTCATCATAGGCATTCACTTGTTTGAGCAGTGCATCCATTAAATCAGAAGGAATCTTCTGATTCTTTAATTGCTCAATTGCTTCAGTATAGGAAATGGTACCAAGACGTGCTTTATTCGAAATTTCAGCTACTTTAGCATTACCTACAGCATAGTTCTGGATATTGATTAATGCTGAACCGACTGCTAATTCTTGTTTTTCCAATGCTTTGTTTTGATCATTTATTGTCGCTGCTAAATCACCTAATTTTTCCTTACGTTGTTCATCATTTAGAGCCTTGATTTCTTCCTTAGTTAATTTTGCCGCTTCAGCCTGCTCTTTTAACTTTGCTGTTGCTTCTGCAGATTTACTTGAGAAATACATATAAGTAGCAGCCAAAGCTGTTACTCCTAATGTGATTGCTCCGATTGGGCCACCAATTAAGCCCCACGCTCCACTAACTAAACTTGCCATTGAAGCACTTTTACCCTGAGCTGCTATGACCGCTTTCGTTGCTTTCTCTACATTATTGGCTGCAAGTACATATCTGGCGCTAGCAGCACTTGCTCCAAATTTAGCTTGTGTTTCGGCATTTGTTGCTCTTACATTCGCTAAATGTGCCTCAGCTTCAGCCAAGGCAGCTTTTGCACTTTCTATCGATTTTTGCTTTTGCAATTGGGTAGCTGCATTGTTAGCAACTAATGATCCTAATTTGGTATTTAAAGCTGACACTTGTGTTGCAATCGCTTTAGTGAGCAATGCTGTACCACCCAAGATCGCAACATAAGAAATTGATTCTAAATTTTCAGCTAAAACCTGAATTGAACCTGATAATGCTTGAGCTGCGCCGCTTCCTTGTCCAGCTTCGCCTACAAACTTAGTAATTTCATTATTAAGTAGAGTTAATGATTGTCCAATTGTAATATCAGTTTTAGCAAATAATGCATCTACATCATTTTGAACATTTTTAAGCGCTTTAACGATTTCTTGTGAAGTAATTTTTCCTTCAGCCGCAACTGAACGCAACTCTCCTACGGTGATCCCCATGCCTTGAGCAATAGCCTTTGCTAATGCCGGGGTTTGCTCCATTACAGAGTTAAGCTCTTCACCACGCAATGTACCACTTGCTAACGCTTGTCCAAATTGAACTAAAGCTGCATCAGCAGCTTCTGCACTTGCACCACTAATTGCTACGGCTTTAGATACGGTTTCAGTTAAACGCGCAGTATCATCCATAGTAAGGTTTAAAGTCTTAGCATTATCGCTAAAGCGTTGGTAAACCTGTAACACCGAATCCCAAGCCGAGTATGTTTTTTGAGCAATTCGGAAAGTATCTTCAGTTGCTTTATTCAATTCAGCTTGATTGTTGGTAACCAACTTTAATCTATTCTGTAAACCAGTATAAGCATCCATTTTAGAGATGGCTGCACCCACAGTAACTAATCCTGCCATATAGCCTGCAAGTGCACGAGTAGCTACAGATAAGCCATCCATAGACTTCGAAGCATAGTCTCCTTTACGTTCAATACTATCCAGCTCATTGCCTAGATTACGCGCATTACGTTCAGCATTTTGCGAATCAATAACAATGACCAAACGGGATTCTTGTGCCATCTTTACTTTCCTCTAGACAATAAAAAACCCCGCTTTGCGGGGTTTTTTGTTTAAAATAATTTAGTCTTTAAATGTATCAAGGCAAATCATTAAAGCCTCGTTAGCAAACTCAGTTTCTGCTTCTTTCTTTTTTTCTTCAGTATTCCAAAGTGGTTGTTTATAAGCATCTTTTATAATAGCTATATAAAAACCTTTAATCTGATGATCTTTTAAGCTCTTCTCAATTCTATTAATAGGAGCAATAGCTTGTTCACCATGTTGTCTATTATGCATGATGATTTCTGCATATTTCGAAATCGATTCACAGAATTTAAGCTTTTGAGAACCGTCATCTGCTATTGCTGTGCTAGTGCAACCTATTAATAAACAAAAAAGTATTTTTTTCATTAAATTACCTATTACTATGAATGAGTGTAATTTAATAGCTCACTAATCTAAAAAACACCCGTGTATACTATTCACAACCCACCCATTAAGTGTTTACACATTTCTTTCTCGTTACCTAATTGTATTAATTTAAAAGTATTGCTTGAGCCGCCAGATCCACTACTTGCTCCCCAAACTCCATATACACTTTTTTTCTTGGTAGCACTGAGAATATAAGCCTTTTCAAAATTTCCCACACTCAATTGTCTCTCACATATTTTTTTAAAACTTATTCCAGCTTTAGTTAAAGACTTAAATGGAGAGAATTCACAATCTCTAAAACCCTCTCCAAAACATATATCTCCATCTCTTTCTGGCATAGCAGGGTAAAAAGATATTGTATCAACTCCGAACTTACCAACAGTTCCTTCAAATATTATCGCCCAAGGAATCTCATATTCTTTATGATCTAGATATTTACCTTTTACGCCTAAAACATTTACTCTCGCAATACCTTTTCTACTCGAATAATAGGTACCATCATCCAATTTAGTTTCGATATATGATTTATCAATCCAAATCACATTAGGATCATTAGCCCGATAATTCCAAGAAAAATTTTGATCATCCTTGTTTAGCATGAATTTAAAAATTAACTGGCCTAGCTCTTGTTGTTTTAATTTTAAGAGAGCTGGATATTGGACAGTAACATCTGCACTATTAGCAACCATAAATGGACCTAAGGCTAAGAATCCAAATAAAATAATCTTTTTCATATAAAATAAACCCAATATCAACACCTTAAAATTAGCTAATAATCCAAATAAAAATTATTAAAGCTATAAATAAAATAACTCCACTGATTATCCATTCAGATTTAGGGTAACCCCATACATTATCTGGATTATTAAAATCAGGTTCTCTTCTAGGTGTTGTTTTCTTAGTATAACTAGAGAACTTAGAATAAGATAAGCCAGTACCTGGAATACCTACTGTTGTGCGAGTACCCTTCTTACTTACATTTACACGTGCACCTTTCCCACCCACAGAAACACTTGATAGCCCTTTTTTACTAACATTGACACGGATTCCAGGAGCAATTTTTATACTTTTTCTAAAATTCAATCCCATCACATCACCTATCTAGAGCAGATCTTTTTAGAAGCACTGATGGAACCATCATTACAAACAAACTTACTACCATCGCAATGACTTACCCCACCTTTCTTACCAGAGCACGGTTGTCTGCCTCTACCTGCCTCCGCAACACTTAATGAGCTTAAAACTAATAAAAGACTTAAAATGACTTGTTTCATGGTTTTTCACCGTTTGTTATAAAGTGTACTAACTTTAACAAACTGGTTACTAAATGTCACATAAAGGAAAACCACCCGAAGGTGGTTTTAAAATACATTTCTATTTTTTTGATTTCAGAACTCTAAATATAGCTATTGGAGTAATGCCATAAGCGGTTTGAGGTCTACCAGCAACCTCTCTCACCATTTTAATCATACTGACTACGCCATCTCTAAAATCATTTGGATCCGTATTAAAAGTGAAATTATCAAAGGGTAAAGCATCTAATACACCTAAAACGTACCAGCTACCAGCTAGAAATTCACTATGTTTAAAGTTTAAATCTGTTGGGGTACCTACAATTTCATCTCTATTTAATGTCATCCACACTTCATTGCATAAAGTTACCCCAGTATCTTCATCCTTTTGTCCAGTATCATGTAATAGCTTAGCCTCAAGCCCAAAAGGTATTCCTTTAATCATATTGGCAGCTTCTTTGGTATTTTCTTTTAATGTTTTTGCTAATTCTCGAGTTTCCTTAGTATTCTTTTTAATCAAGTCCTTGATATAAAAATTTAAAGCTGGCTCAACTAATTCCTTAACTACACCTATATCAGTGACACCTAAGCGCCCTTCAAGTAAAACAAGATTTCCCAACATTTCATCATTTAATTCTCTGTTAATGAACCCTAGTTCATCTAATCGGTTAATCATCTCTCTTGGCATAGTAGGAATACCATCATAAAGATGCTCAGAAGTAGTGTTAACCGTATGATCATTAGCAAGTTTCCCGCCAGTGACAGTAGGGACACCGACGGTAGCCTCTAACTTCCTTGTGTCTCCAATTTGGCTTGTATTTTTAAGAGTGTTTAAGGAACCTAGCCCATTAAGCTGAGCATAAAATGATTTTATTTTTGGATTATCTAGATAAAAAAAATCAAAGATTGATTCTGTGGTTGGTGAGTTTTGCGCCACGGTTTATTTGCTCATCAGCTTTTTTTCTATGTTCATTATACTGAGTGGCACTTTCTTGCATAGCTCTTTTAAATGATTCCGCCGCATCGGACATTAGCTTGCTAGCTTCTTTTTCATTATTAGTTTTATTTGAATTGTTAAAAATAAACGAAAAGTTCATACTTGAACCTCCTATGAAAAATACCCTCTCATCATTTGATAAAAGGGTTACTATAATTAATAGAGTACGTACTTATAACCTACCTGTCAATGACACTTTACATACTTACACCTACCCACACAAAAATTAAAATTGATACTTTTCAATAACTTAATTTAATTATTTTTTAAAAATCACATATATAAAAATTTTAATACTATGTTAAAAAGGCGGTATATAGTACATTTCATAAAATATCCCGCACTTTATTTCGTTTTAAGAAATAAAACCTTAAACGTTTTATTTTTTTGCCTTAAACTTCTTATGGCACTCATCCAGAAACAGGTTATCCAAAGCAAAAATACAGTCATTAAAGATATGAGCAGCCACAGGTAAATCATTATGCTCAGCATAGACATTGATTGCATGCTGGTCTAATGATAACGGGATGCTCTGCTCATACCGTCTGGATCTGCATATAGTACTAAATGCCGAAAGAATGGATTCAGCTGCATAAGAATATTCTGGCGGATCCGGAATACGACCACCTAAGAACTTGATTTGCTCGATTTCGTGCGGCGTTTTCGACGCATACGTTTTTTGGTATTTGTAGAGCTCGATGACTTTCCCAGAATTAAAGCCTTATCCTTGTCGGCTTCTTCCTGAATCTTCTGGGCCTGTTCTTTAATGAATAGCCAGATTGAAATACCAATATCACCAAGATTAAGAAGCTTTGAGGCATTCTCAGGTGTATAGGGCTTTTCAGATTCAACCGTTTTACCGTCTACGATTTCGGCAAATACCACACCTTTCCAGTCTTCGATTAAGTGGGCGGCGCATGCATCCATTAAAAGTTCATGGTAAAGCTTGGCATCTTCATCTTTGACCATCACATCATAGCCTTTAGACGAGATCTGGTTTCCTGCACGTTCTATAGCTACCTGAAAAGGCTTATAAGCGATACCACGGACTTTGAACTCAGCCTGTACTTGCCCATCAGAACCCTTATATTCACACCATTTTGATACGTCCGAGCTTTTAATAATTCCGACTTTTAAAGCCATAACAACCTCTAATTTTGAGAAATAAAAAAGCCCATGGGATTCCATAGGCTTTGTTACTGAATAAGCTGATTACACAAGAGCACGTACAATCGTTGGACTGGTACGCACTTGGGCAAAATTGATATCTATTGTAATGATGTCATCACCGCCGCCATCCGGGTGATTAGCTTCCTTCACTTCAAGTTGCGGGAAGTTAAAAGAGTACTTACTTCCTTTGGTGTCTGTAATATCGAAGGTCAATGTAAATACATCACGGGTTTTAATAGCATCAATCCATGCGGCAGAAGTTGCCGAGAACATGAAATTAGCATTAACGCCAATGTCCATCATTTTCTCTAAATAGAACTCAGGCGTGTAATTACCTGAACCAATACAACGGATCGCTTCCAAATTATTACTAAAGTTTATGGTAAGTGTCTGCAGGCAAGCTTTCCCCTGAATTGACTGACCATTAATAAGTAGCTTTTCAACGTTTGGCATACTCACCAGAGGGCGAGTCGATGCTGGGATAGGATTTGTAACAGGATTAACCTGCTGTCGAGTAAATGAGCTACCTACTAAACCAAAGTTACCAGTGATTTTGCCTGTGGTCTGGATCGTCATTTCACCTGTATTCACTTGAATACCGCGATAAATAAAGACTTGACCAATATCTTCAAAGACTTTTACCAAGGTAAGAGACTTACGTACTCCACCACCAAAACTTAAAGCATTTGCAGCCCAGTTATTGAAAGCGAGAACATTTAAGAATAAGTCAAAGGTACCTAGCGATAATTCAAATTCTAACTGACCCGTTACTTCGGCTTCCGTTACAACAGCGCTTTGGCGAAAACGTGAATCAACTACTTCACTGCTATCTTCAGTAGTAACATTTTCAGTCAAACTATCAGTAACACGGCGAACGGTGTACCAGATCGGATTTGCTGGTGTCGTCCCCAAGACTGCTTCTTCACAAGCATATAATCGAATTTTTGCGCCTGAACTCATTTATGGTTCTCCAAAATTTAGGCAATAAAAAACCCGCTGAATTAGCGGGTCATTAAAGTGTTTCGTCTGTATCTGAGATTTCTGGCGGTTCCACACCATTCATGGCTGCAGCTACAGCCTCGGATAAATTTGTTGGTTGAAAGTCTATAGGAGTCTCTGTTGGAATAATTTCGGAATCTGGCTCAGGTTCTTCATGTAATCGAATATCGATCCAACGGGTTAATGGAATATCCATTGGATTTTCATGATCAGCAACAACTGCAGCAAGCTCAAAATCAAATTTACGCTTATAGGTCTTAATTGAAATGTCGCCATTTTCTAGAGTTGAATACTCTACGGCAACCACTGTATTACCGTTGGCATCTTTGGGTAACTCAATGTACCAACCTTCTTGAGCAAAACCCAAAGAACCTTTTAGAAGATAATTACCTACATCAATTTTTTCAAATTCAACCGGCTGTTTTCTTGCTTGGTCATTTAATTCTATTGAGTCAGCAAATAGCTTAACGATTGGTGAAGATGACTTAATAAACCCATTTGCATCTACGGTAGTATTTGACTGTGTCCAAAATTTATACCAAGAACTCCATGCTCCCCCTAATTTACGACGAATTGAAGGAGAAATTAATTTAGTGTCTCCTCCATTACCATCGAACGAAATTTGTGTCTGATAATTGGGACCATCAGATCCTAGATTTAATTGTAGTAATGTTTGCCACTGAGAAGTAGTGCCTGAGTTCGTCCAAGTTTGCCCAGAATAAATACCACTCGGTAAGTTTGCAGTATTTAAATCAATACTATTCGTAGCCTGTAGAGTGTTTAATCCTAGACCAAAATTATTGTAAGTTTTACCAGTACGATAAATATCGCCACCAGGAGAAATAAAAAGGTTTGCAGCTTCATTTCCAGAGGTGGTTTGACTAAATGTTGGTAAAGAGCGAAGCTTACTATTAAAGATAGTTGTATTTGCTGTCACATTTAAAATGCCCGCTCCCGCATTAGCCGTATCACCGCCTGTAGCAAGCAACCGAACATCGTAATCAGTAGGAGCTCCAGATGTGTGAAAATCAATAAAAGTATTGCCCGCTACTGAGAGTGATCCCATTTCTACCGCAGTGGTGGCTGAGCTTGTTGATGTACCTAAATCTAATCGTTGTACCCCCTGACAGTTAACAATAACACCTGTCACACCAATTACATTTCCATCTGCATTTCCAATATTGGCTGCAGCAGCTGTACCTGCACCTTGAACTTGAGAAAGCTGTGGATTTAAGTTTGGAATACCCGAGGCAAATGGCAGCATAAACTGCCGTTTTCCCTGCGAAGCGTTATATGGGAATGGCCGATGATCCCAACTAAATTTAAAAACAAGATTTGCCATTATGCTGTTACCCCGTCAATCACTTGGAAAGTCAAAGTTTCAGTGTGCTGCGCAGTGCCACTAACTACAGCTTTAATATCCATCTGACACAGTCCTAAAGGCCAAGTTGCAGTGCTTGCACTAGATTTAATATTCAGCCATCCCTTCTGTGTGCTTTGATTTAATGCTGCGCAAGTCAAGGTGGCCACAGCAGCACCATCAGCCAGAGCTTTAACCTGTGAAGTGAAGGTATAACCTGTAAGATCAATTGCACGGCGAACATCATCCGGTGGATACTGCAGGGACTCATCCATATCAACCAGCTGCAAGTTCAAGTTGAATGTGTCACCACGCTTAAAAACAAAATTGCTCATAAGTGATTCCTATAGACATAAAAAAACCACCGATGAGGTGGTAGTGAATAAGACATAAAATACCTCTCAAAAAGGAGGTCTCATAATTCAAATTAGTTTATATCTCTTGTTTCCTCCACTCGTAATACAGTAGTGCCCACCTCTAGGACCCACGCAATAATCCACCACAGCACATGAACAATCACTATCGTAGTAGGTTTTTTTCTGTTTTCTTTCAGAATGATGAGGATGAGATTTTAAGGCCTGATAATTATTTGACGTGGTTGATCGAGACTTTTGTTTAAAGCAACCATCCGTTTCACATAATAGCTTTGTTGATAACCACTGAGGTGATGAGGAATTTAAGGAAATACGTGCCCAGTTTCCTTTCGTCTCATAAATATCAACTTTTTCTCCACGTCCTAACTTTCCTACTACGTGACCGTTTGGTTTATCTCTAATATTTAAAGAATTAGTGTTGATATATTTTGATTCGATAACTTCCTCTACTGCACTCTGCGCATTTTCTGAGTCTGAAGTTTGTTTTGGAGAGTTATCATTGCCTGAACCAAAAATCCCTAAAGCTACTAATCCTGCGGCACCCCAGCCTAAAGTTGATTTTTTCATGTTTTACCATTTGTTATAAATTTCCATTACTGTAACAGAATGTAATCACAAATGATAATATGTTGAGGTCATTAAAAATAATCGCCTTGCAGTAGCTTTTTCTTGAACTCAAAGCTCATTATCTAAATCGACACTTACTCCAGTAACAACGTTATGTTTAGGTCCTCCGAGGCTGTCAACATTAGCCAAGCGTATATTCACATCAGAAACACATAGCTTGTTTTCAGATTGCCATTTGCTCAACTCAACAGACATAACATCTTCAAGATGTCTTTCCAGTTCTTGCCGTTTAATTTCGATTTCTTCTAAAGTCAGCATACATGACATATCAATTCACCTTATACCCAATGGTCACATTATACTGAATGAAGTCAGCATCTTTTCCCGCATAAATAGATTGGCCATTCAAACATTCTAAGTGTTCGATTGTGAAATATTCAAAATGTGCCAGCAATGCATCACTAAGAATCGTTAAAGCTTTCTCTCCCGTATGTAATCGATCAAAGCACTGAATCATGATATTACCAGTACGCCGGGTACATGGTTTATCTGCAATGCCAGAAGTAAAACTGGGACCACCTGCAATCGTTAAGCGGCACCAAACACCATCTTTAGGTACATTAAAGCTTGGTAAATTTGGATACTGGATTCTGTCTTGGGTAATACCTGTAAAGCTTTGCATGCGATCAATAATAGCTTGCCTTGTCTGCTCTAAAGTCATTGCCATTTTAGTCACCGTACTTTTGAGAAATAAAGTTAAACGTAAGGCCATAAATACCTTGTGGTGCTTGATCAGACCAGCCGTTTTCTAAACGTTCAGCATAAGGTTGGTTATTCTGAATGTAGACCAAATTGCCTAGCTTAATCTTCATTGCCTGAATTGCTGCATCGTTAATAGGGTTTGTTTCAGGTCCACGCACACCATAGTCTCCAGATCCAATTGAAACGATATGAGAAGCACGATAAGCGCCAGTATCAACAGGACTTAAATTAACTAAGGATTGTACAGTATCCATGACAATATGCTTCACATGGTCTTCTGCTGCTTTAGATACCTCAAGACTAAAACTAGTCGGCTTTTTCCCCTTCCATCCCATGATTTACCTCACTAGCTTCGAACATTTCAAATAGGTCTTGAGCGATTGCCCGAATCGAATATGCTTCACACTCTACACTTGGCTCTCGCTCACCCATTCTCCGTTTTACTATTTGCCAGATATGAACAGCTTCATGTAAAAGCAATCCATAAACTTGGAGTAGGTCTTTATCCGCCGTATCACCAATTTGGACGATTGCATATGCGCCATCAGAAAAAGTACTGACTTGTGCATCCGCTCCCATATCCAAAAATTGATCAGCTTTATCCATATCTTCAAATAACAAATCCATGTGTAGTTGATTTCGAGCGAGTGTGTACTGCACATGTTGGAATGGCGAGATATACCATTCAGGAACATAATCTGTGCTAACCATTGATACTCCTAATATGCGCCCATAAAAAAAACCTACATTTCATGTAGGCTTTTTAGCTTTATATTAAATTACCAACTAAATTTGGATTCGAATCGTGTCAGTAAGTATATCTAAAGCCTCCAAATCATTTACAAGTTTATTAAACCCCACAGTATATTGGCTTTCAAATTCATCAAATTTTTCTTGATATCTCTCTTTAAACTCCTTATCACTTTCATTTATATATTCGAAATTGTATATATTTGAATTAGTGATTTTAATTTTAGCTGAATACATATTCATTAAGCATGCGAAACAAATATCTACATCTCTTCCAATTTGATCAGCAAAGGAGCAAAAAGTAATTGTAGAGTTATTTCTTTTTCTTAATCTATTTTTTATTAAATTTACTTGAAATATTTTTTCAAAAAAGGTGATAGTTAATCTGTCTTCAAGACCTTTTTTATCTTCAGAAAAATTAAAACATATTTCACTATTAATATCTGAAATTTCATTTTTGATAAGCATTAAACGCTCGTAGAGTTCAATCCCTCCTTTCTCAACTTCAACTTCAATATGTTGTTCTCGCCAATTACTGAATAATACAAAAGCAGCAACTGGCGCTAAAAAAGCCGCAGCAAGACTTAAGGCATCTTTTAATACTTCATATGTTTTTTTATGGTTAAATGGATAATCCTGAATTGGATAATCACTCAGCAAAAAGAAACTAATTAATAAATACCAAAATATTCCACCAAATGTCCAAAATCCAATAATCTTAAATTTTTCGTTAAGTGATTTATTTGCCATATATCCCCCTAAGCTAGAGGGATATTAGAACAAGTATTTAAACCTTCCTCAACTGACATTTCCAAATAGTCTCAGCTGGATCTTGTTGGATATAAATAACTCTAAATGACCCTAAGGCTGTTACCCATTCATCATCTATTTTTGGCGTCATACTCACTTCATTTTGAAGAACGGTAGCCTTCTTATCCGTGGCCAGTACTCCAAGCGTTTGTATTTCATATTGACTGTATGAGCCAAACAGAACACCACGGCCAGTATAGTTTTCTTTAACTTCAACATGAGTTTCAGTCTTAGGATCCCAATTTGACTTAGTGACTCGCTCACACGTAAAGGTATGCACGGCGTCAGCCAAATCTTCATTAAATGCTTCGGCAATATCTGTCTGAATTTCTTCACGTAAGCCCATTAGATTTTCCTGACAATAAAGACGCGTTTCCGTTTGCAATATGGTTTGATCAAATCAAGAATGAATTGTTCGATTGCACTAAGCTTTACTGATCCGTCCTGATATTCCTTTTCGGTCTCAACCGTATCAGCTTTGACCTTCTTACGTTTTAGTGCCTGTTCCTGCCCTTGATATAGATCACCTTTCATAATGCCCTTGATGATTTGATAGGAGGCTGTTTTTAAAGGTTCAGGTACTTGGGTAACGTCTTCATAAGGCTTTACGTTACGTGCTAACAGATATGCATCAGCCATTTGGAGGAATTGAGCCTTATCACTGACAGATAAAGCATCAAAGCCTTCAACATGTTCTATCGCTTCTTGTTCAGTGATAAAGCTCATGGTTTATTCCTTTGGAATTAATGCTAAAAGTTCTTCTTTTTTAGCGCCTGCTTCAAATGCAATGCCTTTTTCAGTCAAGACCGCACGCAACTCATCTACTTTGAGGCCTGCATAGTTAATTGGTTGCGGTTGAGTATCACTGGGCTTTTGGCCATCTTCAGGAGTTTGACCACCTTCACCTACTTCCAGTTCAGCAATACGTGCTTTCATTGCCTCAGGATCATTTTGAAAGGCAATAAATTCACCTTTTACAGTTGCCAGTTGTTCTTCGAGCTCAGCAATTTTTGTTTCTGTCATTTGTTGTCTTTCCCGTGCACGGTTAAATGATGAAAGTCCCATTTATGGATCTCCAAATAGTTAAGGCGGTATTACCCGCCTTTTTGTTATTTGATCTTGTGCTTGAATGCCACAATACGGATCTGTTTAGGATCGTAGACACGTTCCCAGTTATCAGACGTAGCAAGACCGGCATTATTAGGTGCGATACCCGTTGCACCTGCCCATTTAATGCCACGAGGATGCAATACAAAGTGACGACGGTTAATAAGAATATCTGTACCTGCTAGACTGTCGCGATCAGTCTCTACACCAACTGGTGCGCCAATATCTTGGAAACCAATCGCACCTTGGCCAAACAAGAATGAGGTAAAGACATCACCTTCAACAGGCATACCATCATCAACAATCACACGACGGTCCATAAAGGTTTTGTAGAGAACCACACCATCAGCATCTCGAACAGTTTCGATTAAGCCTTGCTTAGCTAAAGCCGCCATGGTTGCCGAGTGCATTGCAATAGCCGTTAATTTATCTACGGCATCACCCAACTTATAAGAAGCATCAACAAAAGATACGCCATCAATTACAGCTGCAGCTCCAGTTCCAGCCGAAATATCATGGGTATTACCTGCCATGCTTGCAGACCCAAATACACCTTTAAGTGTATTTACGGTAAACCCCTGAAATTCACGCGACCAGTAATCTGCGACCAGATCACCAACCGCACCAAGTGGATCGTCACCAGATAATGCTTTAGCCAAATCATTAGCACCCCATGCTTTACCACGTGCATGAAGAATCGCAATGTCCTTGCCTGAAGTGATGTTATTTACAGATAAAGGTTTTGAATCTGAAAGTACTTCTGACTCACCGCTTAAATCATTCCAGAATGGGATATTTACAGTAGTACCACCCTCTGTTCCGAAAGCCACATCTACATCCAAATCCCCAACAATGCCAGACTGCCATAATGCAGACTTTTCGGCAGTTTTATTTAATACGTACGGAGTGAATAACTCGGGTACGATTACATCAGCAATTTTTGTCTCAGCCATTAGGCTTTACTCCTTAAAGTTTAATACCGTGTTTTGCCGCTAACTCTTTAGCTAGTTGCGGATTTTCATTACGTAATTGCGCCAATTTGGTCATATTTACCGAGCCATCTGCTTTGAGAATGTCTGGCTGACCTTTTGAATTGTTACTACCTGGTGCGCCCATACCATTTGGTTTTGGCCAGAAATACGGTTTTTGCTCACGTAGAGACTCAACCCACTCTTTTGGCGATAATGCTGTTTGGCCATCTTTGCCGATGACCACATCCCCGTTTTCATCAACTGCCACAGCTTTGCCATTTTCATCTAATGCGAACTTTGACTGAGCTAAAAAGGCAATATCGGCAGTAGCTTCAGGCAATGCTTCAAGCTCAACAGCAGCCTGTACAATTTGGCTCTGAATCACTGATTGCTTGAACTTTTGTGCATAAGCTTCGGCTTTATCAGCACGTTCTTTTTCAGCCTTCAGTAACTTTTCATGTTCTTCACGCATCTTCTCGGTACGCTTCTGAATCACTTCGTTAACCTTGCCTTCCGCGATTAATTTGGCCTCTTCATCCTGGTCAATTTGAGCAAAGACTTTTTTAACAATTTCAGGATCAATCCCTTCAAATTGTTTCTGAAGCTTTTGAAGTTCCAATTTTGCATTCTTAGCAGCATCTCGCTCGCTTTGAAGTGCAGATTTCAAACCTTTTGGATCTTCATAACCTTCCAAATCAAGGCGAAACTTCCCGTTTTCCTCAACATATAGAGCACGGTGCTCTTCTTTGATTGCATCAAGTGAATCAACAATAAATGGCAATGACATGTTCAAACCTCTCGTTTGATTGGGTAAAGCCTTATCTCAAGGCATTAAAAAAGCGCCCCTAAGGACGCTAAATTTCGATGGAAAACTTAGTAATTTGTTGCAAATAAACGGTAGCCTTCTAGCTCCCAAATTTTATTTTCTGCTAGCTTTTCCGCGTTTCCGCGAGCCATACGTTCACCAATTTCAGCATCAAAGTTTTCAGCATTCACACATGCACTAAAACCCGTTGCTAGGAAAAACTTTCCATCTAAAAATGCATGGACAAAAGTAGATGTCGTGCCACCGGGGCGTTGCTCAACCGTATATGTAACACGCTCCATCAATGAATCAATTTGCGCTTTAGTTACTCGGGGTGCCACAGACTTTTCAGTTAACTCTTGCTCTGTTACTTCTTTGATCATTTTCTTCTCACAAAAAAGCACCCGAAGGTGCTATTGAATTAATAAATTGGGTTAATTTGAAATTGAGGTTTTAACTGTCACTCCAGTTAGAAAGTGTTTTTCAGAACCACCCAAACAAGTAGCACTTGAAAAATTCGCATAAACATCTTGTACATTCACGCCTGTATCTTTTTCAAACTTGCTGATCAATTCAGCAAGTTGAATTGTTAGGGTTCTTTCGAGCTCTTCTTTTCTCTTAACATATTCAGCAACTGATATTTCTGACATTTTTACCAACTTTCGCTACGTTTACTTTTTATTCCAAACATCTGATCTAGGTTCATCACCAACTAAGCGGATGCCTTGAGGACCACCTACATCAAATGTTGCCGTGATAGTCGCTGGACCCTCAAAAACACTACAATTCATTTTTACAGCGGTTAATCCAGCTAATGGAATACCTGTTTCCTCGTCACAAAGAGCAAGATGAGAAGATTTATCTGAAACTCTTTTAAGTACCAAATGTCTAACTTTTGATTCACTCATAAGCCAAACTCCATAAATGACAAAAGCGCCATTTGGGCGCTTATATAGGTGAAAATTGTGTCTTAAGTGAGTTTAGAATTACCTGTAATCGGCAATAATTACTCACAGTTAAATCCAGTTCCAACAAGGTCTTTTTTCAAATTTGAAACGAGATTTTGTTGTTCCTGCTGTTGTCCACTAAGATAATTTTTATCTAGAGTCTCTGCACCATCAATAGATTTATAAAGCTCTTTAGATTCCTCTAAATTGTCTTTTAAAAACGTGGTGAGGTTTAGTTTCGCCTGGGCAGCTCTACATAAATTATTTTTAGCTTCTAAACCTTGAGTAGCCTGTTTTACTTGACCAGTTGCAGGATCAAAAGAATATGCATTTGCCATTGCTGACTCCAAAGCTTCAGACAATCGATCATATTCTTTAAGATATTTTTGACTTGGTTCAGCTAAACAAGTGATGGAAATTAGGGTTAGACATACAAAAGCTATTGTTTTCATATTGTATAAATTCTGATGTTTTAAAAAATATAACATAAGAAAAATTACAGACCCAACTTTTTAAAAGCTTTTTCATCCAACTTTCTCAAATCATCTAAGCTATATAAACGGCCTTCAGGATCAAAGAACTTTTCAAGATCAAATTTCCCTTCTTTATAAAGTTTGTACCTCTTTGGCCCTAGCCACTCCTTTTGAAAGAAATCATCTGTTTTCTTAAAGAACTCTTTGAATGTGGTGTTTGCATCCAATTGCCCTATTAATTGGCTGCGCTCATCTTTCGGGATGTCCTTTACTTTGCGCTCATCCATTACAAATGGCCGTTCGCCAACAAGCAGGCCATCTTTTTCGACTGGTACCAGAATACTGCGGCAATGAGGATGTAATGGCGGTACACGCTTAGCTGGGTCGTTTATTTCCCAAACAGATCCATCAAGAGATGCACAAAGTTTTGATGTTCTACCATCCAACGTTGCGACAAGCTTTACGTATTCAAAGCCGATCTGGTTAAAGCTACTGAGGTAAGCTTGATTAGCAACATGACTACGAACTGTTCTTACGGTACGTTCAATATCCGTCTTAGAGCTACTTAAAAGCCCATCCTCATAATTAAGGCGCTTGGTGCCGCGAATACGCTGAACTATTTCCTGATTTGTTTTACCTGAGTTGATACCATCCCGAATTGCATACTCAACCTTTTGACGGGCATTTTCAGCAATCTTGGAAAGAAGATCATCAACTAATGCTCCACCTACTAAGGGTACTTTTTTAGCTGCTGTATATAGCTTTTCACCATTTGGCTTTTCGATCTTGCCTCCATATAGCTTCGCCGTGTAATTAGCTTCATAAACTGCCAAGGCAGTAGCAGAAACAGCGAAAGCTTCAGGTAATGCAGTGTTTATTGCAGTAAACCACTGAGCAATCAGATCACGAACTTCCTTCAGATTTGACGTTGTGTACTGTCCACTTGCTAGAGCCATCTTTTCAGAATCATTTAATTCATCAAGCAAATCCCGAAGCTTTGCCAACATTAATATTGACTCATCATTAAAGATTTTTAATAGCTCTTTAACAGATTGAGAAGACACCCGATATAAGTACGCCTGATGTTGGGTAAGTACTTCAATCAATGATTTATCTTCTTTTAAAGCCATACATCACCTCTACAAAGGAGTGTTATCTCGCTCTATTTCTACCCGCTTCACTTCTTCCTGATAGTCGTGAGCTGGTAATTTACCTGTCATCAGGTATTCCCAATATGTGCGGAAAGAGTTTTTCCCTGAAATAGCACCCTCATAAAGCTGTTTTGCAAGATTAATATCCGTGACCTGCACAATAAACTCAGGTTCAACCGTAAATGAATATTTTGTCGAATCCAGCTTTAACCACTGCGCTGCATACTTAATGGCTTGTTCAATTGCTGCAGCTGCACACATCACGATACTGTGAAGACTTGCTTGCTGATCGTCTTGCCGTGCACGGCGCGCTTCACCTGATTCCTGTGTATTGGTATCAACTACTTTAGCCCCAGCTTCTAATGCTGAATTTTTTTGCGCATCCATTTCCTTTTTAGTGAGTTCAATGCCGTTACCTGAAATTTCTAAATAACCACATTGTGAATTTGGAGGAAGACTCCAGACAGCCATCACACCAGTAACGCTAATATCTTCATCACCCTCAAGTCCATTAATCCAAGGCTGCGGATGAGCTGTATGGTGAAGTGACTGGTAATAATCCGCACTGAGCTGGTAATACTTGAGTGCTGCCTTGGCCATGGTAAGCAATGGTACCGTTCCAACTTGTGGAGAATTATCGGTCGTACCACAGAAAACAAACGGCGTGAAAGATAGCTGATTACCGCCGAGATCTGGCGTTTTATCTTCTTCAACAGAGCCATCAAATAACCGTACAGTTAGCGCACCATCAACCATAGATAAAACACGGTGGACCGTCTTTGTATCATGCCCAAACTCATCTTCACTATTCTCGAATTGTTCCTCGAGCACTAACAGCTTTAGATCCTTACGGCCACCAATGCTGTTTTCCTTCCAGTTAATGATTGATAGCGCATCGTATAGAGCGAAATATGGCACACCAGCCCCATCAACATCGACAAGCAAACCACAGCGACCATATTCAAGTAATTCTAGGCAAATACGGATAAAGAGTTGTTTAAGCCCAAAACCATCATTGGTTGCATTCTCTATCAAACCCTTTAACAGAGAACTTTCAATTACGATGTTAGGTTCCAGCTTTGAAACTAAACCAATCATCGTGCGTAGTGAATCCTGAACCCATAATGGATACTGAGCTCGACTTAGATAGGCTTTATAAATCTCTCCAGTCGTATCTCCTTGCTTTTCAGCCTCAATCATTCCGGCCGATTTAGCTAGGTACTTAGTTTGTGCCTGTTTAATCTGCTCTTCACCAGCAACGGCGTCTCGCATAATTAACCAGCTTTTTTGTGCAGCAATATACTGCGGATGTTTATCAGTAACTGCCATAAAAACACCAATAAAAAAGCACCTAAAAAGGTGCGTTGTTTAAGACATCCCTCGAATCCTACGAACTCCAACGGATTTTTTGTCGATCGGGAATAAATAAGCGATTGGATATGTACCAGCATCATTCATATGGTCAAACCCGGCACTCTTATCCGGCTGTCCATAATCATCATAGATTTGTCGCTCTAGGCATTTGGCAAAGTGAGGACATTTATCTACATTCACAAACAATCTGCGCTCAGACAACGTATTGCACAGCATCCCGTTCATTGAATTAATGCGATCTTTAACTGCTGGGTTTCTACTGTTCACATGAACTTTAAAACCAGCCTTTCTAAGTAGCGCCAGATCCGTTTCACTAGCATTGCTCGACTTCCGGTTCTCACCAGAGGCATCGGGATAAACTGCAACTTCATGATCTGGATATCGTTCTTGGATAGCCTCAATCATTGCCGGAGTATCGAACAGATTTACGAACTCATCGACTGCATGCATATGTTCACCACGGCGTACATACACAACAGCAGCCATCTTGGTAACATTAAAGTCCATCCCAATATGAAGCACGTCATTTGGCTTAACTGTTTCAGTTGATGCGTTCAGCAACCGGTTAAAACAGTAGTAGATAACACCCTGATAGCTCTCAAAGCTTGCTTCATATTCCTGACTAAAAGTCTTAGGATCCATTTTGCGCTTAGCAACAATGATTTCAGACTCAGGAATATTTCCACCCTGAAGGGATGTATAGGAAAAGCTTTTACAATCTGGTTCATGACCGGGCTGACCATCCATGAATGTGTCATAACAATGGTTAAAGCCTTTAGGCGTACCAATTCTTAAAACATGGCCACCGACTCGCTGCTCGCCATTCACCATATACTTACAAGTAGAAAGCATCGGGCGAAGCACTTCTTCCCATGCAGCCCATTTACAGTCGGCCCATTCATCAATAATTAAGAAAAATAAACCAGATCCACGAAGATCATCATAGTTATCTAGACCTACAACTCGGATGATATGGCCACTTCTTAAAGTAATTGAACATTCAGTTTCATTCGGCTTTCCAGCACGCCAAGAAGCTGGAATTGCCTGTTTTAATCGCTTCCAGAAAACCCGTTTAGCTTGCTTAAATGTAGGCGCTGCATACCAGATCTCATCCTCGACAGAAACATTCCATTTAGCCGCTAGTCTTGCGGCTCTTCGCATTTCCGCTTTGGCCAAGAAAGTCTTACCAAAACGTCGACCACAAACAGCATCACGGAATCGGGCTTCTTTTTGCCAACCCCATAAATAGATGTTTGCTTGTTTAGGTGTTAATTGAACTGAACCTTCTGGGGGATTAAAGAATTGGCTCATTTGGTATCTCCTCATCAGGATTCAGCACAAGCTTGTAATCCTCTTCAGGTGGACGATACTCAGGGGGATTCACTTCACGCTGTAACTTCTGAAGTTCAAGCTTTTTAATCTCAAGTTCTACTTCAGCTTTGGTTTGGTTCGCTTCAGAATTACCACCTTTATTATTTTGTTCCCCCTTCTTGTCATAAAACCCTTTCATGATCTTTTGTATTTGGTCCACGATCTTAATTGTCATGGTCACATTGTTTTTTTTAGCCCAAAGTAAATCACTTAAAATCTTCAACTGAACAATGTCATTTGCTCCACTGATTTTATTTAGTGGCTGACTCAAATACTCTTCCCGTGTTTTTTCGAAAATTTCTTTGAGCTCCTTACTTAAGTCTCTACCAGCAAACTTTGTAGGGTCGTATGACTCTACCTGTTGTCTTGAAACTTCAATGTCAAATTCTTCCTTGACGAGACTTACTGTTTCTTGAGGGGTATTAAATACAGCAAGCGATTGTACAATAAAGAGTTTCTGCTTTTTGTTTAATGTCGCCATTTCTCTCTATCCGTCAAGGTACGTCAAGGAAACATGGCAAAAAAAATGAGCCCGAAGGCTCAACTTATTAAACATGTCCCGCAGCACTTTGAAATATTCACATCTGATACAAACGGCGCTTGCTTCGCCACTTCAATTAGTCGCTTCACGCTTTCGTCCGCTCCCCATCTTTTAACTACGCCAACAAATTCTTCAACATCATGGCCTGCTAAATAGTGTTTAGGCAAACCAGTCATTTCACTGATTAACGGATCACCATCTTCATCACGTTCAACACCTATGTGATAAAGCTCATGCTCTATCAATGCACAGAAATCACGATCAGTCGCCTGATCGCAATAACTTGCATCAATTGTGATGAGGTACACAGGCACATAGCCAAACCAATCGCGCATTTGCTGCTCTTGACGAGCTTTTTTCCACCCGCCCTGATTAAACATAACTTTTTCACATTGGCCTAAAACCATACGCTTTTTAGCCATACAAGCCGATGATGCCCAAGCAAAAGCCAAGAACTCCTCATTGTCATGTATTAGTTCAGCAATATGGTCATGGTCAGGGTTATGCAAAGGGCCACCAATAGTTAAAAAATTTGCAATTACCCAATTCATCAAATCAGGGGCTGGCGCCAATCGAATTGCTTCTTCTTCATCCGCTTTATCAATTAATTCCTGTGGTGGAAATGGTCTGATCTGCTCCATCTTCAA
>ENA-OWOG01000057-OWOG01000057.1-gut-metagenome-genome-assembly--contig:-NODE-57-length-77122-cov-29.859511_pt1 | contig 77122 bp, 68 predicted proteins | sample MGYA00248249_ERZ651793 | MGnify/ENA primary metagenome ERZ651793 (study PRJEB26908, sample SAMEA4031700) | gut metagenome | biome: gut; feature: normal infant; material: stool | place: China | collected 2015... | reverse complement strand
AAAAAAACAAATACTTTTTTTCTCCATATTTATCATTTGTGATTAAAGTTGCTAGTTATTTGAATATTGTGATGTGTGTCACATTTTCAACTATACTTTCCCATCTCGATATGGGACTATTCGATTCTCAAAATGCTAAAGAAATGTGTTTTTTCATTGGTCTATCTCTTGCCAATTCATTTATACGCTGCTCAGGTTGATGTATTGCGTGAGCAAGCTATTCAAAATTATAGAGCAGGACAAACTCAACAAGCTGTATCTCAACTAGATCAATTGCTAAATAAATACCCGCATGATCAAAAGCTGCTTGCTGATTATCTGTTTATTATGTCAAGTGAAAAAAGGGATCTTACGAATTTTTCACGGTTTTTGGTAAATATTAATTATGTAGACTTTCCAGAATATGCAAAGTTACCTTTAATTCAAAATTTCCGTGATTTTAAACATTTTAAAACTGCAATTGACTGGTCAAAAAAGTTCAATATTCAAAAGTCAGTTGATGGCCGTATTTTATTATTGGTTTTGTATGCTGAAGCTCAAGATGTGGCGAATGCTAAAGATCAGTTGTCGAAGATCGATATTAAAGGTTTAACTGCTGATCAGTTGGTACGGGTTGCATATGCTTATCGTTTAATAAATTTACCAGTAGATGCTTTAGCTACAGTTGAGCATGCTTATCAACAACAACCAAAATCTTCATCCGTTTTACAAGAATATGTTTACGATTTAATTGCTATTGGCTCATATAAAAAGGCACAGCAATTGCTGCAAGCGAGCAAAAAAACTGAACAAGCAGTGCAAATGTTGCAGACTTTACAAGTTAGTGAGTTTTCTCAACATATCAACAATGCAATTGCTCGATATAAATATTTAAATCGCGAAGGACTAGCCGATGCCGAAAGCTTTGCTGAATTAGATAAAGTGCTGGAGCAAGGACAAAAAATGCATCAGCAAATGAATCCTTCCGATCCTAATTACTTACGGTTTTATTACGATTATTTATATGGATTAGATTTTAGAGGGCGTTCAAAAGCGGTTATAGAGAATTTTACCCAGTTGAATATTCCACTCGAAAAATTACCGGCATATGTACGTCATGCAATTGCGGATAGTTATTTGGCGGAGCAAAAACCGAAAAAGGCCGAGTTTGCTTATAAAACGCTTTTAACCGAAAAGAATTATCCGGATATGACCGTTTATACGGGACTGTATTATTCTTATATTGAACAAGAAAAATATAAGGAAGCTGAACAACTTCTCGCTGAGGTTGATCGGCTTATTCCAACTTATAAATATAGTCAGGCTAAGGGGGTAGATAAAATCAGCCATCCTGATCGTGATGATTATATTGCTTTACAAGGAATGCATTTAGCCTACGCTAATCATCTGGATCAAGCTGAAAAGCATTTTCAAAAAAAAGTAGAGCAGGCGCCTGCGAATGAGAGCCTGATTAATAATCTTGCGCGTGTAGAACGGTGGAGAGAAAAACCGCTAGAGGCAAAAAAAACAATTTCCCGGTTAAATGGTATAGATCCGATTGCTAAAGACACCCGCATTAATGAAATGCAAAATGCTCAAGCTTTAGGTGATATTCCGACATGGCGAAAAACGACTCAAAGCTTAGTGCAATATTACCCTGATGATAGTGGGGTTATTAAAAGTCGAAAAGAATTAGAAGATCGTAATAGAGCCACAATTTCACACTCAACCACTTGGGGCCAAAGTAAGGCCGACGGTCGCGATACTGTAAGTGGGCAGAATGGTTTAAAAGACCGTGAAATGGAAACGCGTCTTAATAGCCCTTGGATTAAGGATAATTATCGTTTATTCGCTTGGCATCAAGATCGTTATGGGGAGTACCGTTTTGGCGATGTGCATGACCAACGTTATGGGGTCGGAGCAGAATGGCAGGCGAACCGTAAGGCATTGTCGGCAATTGTGTCGCAAAGTACGGATGGTGGACAAGCAGGAGTCCTTCTTGATTGGTCCCAATGGCTAAATGACCATTGGCAGTATCAATTGCAATATAACAGTCAGGCTGACATTCCTTTACAAGCCCTTGATGCAGGGGAAGATGGTCAATCTTACCGAGCTGCTGTTACATGGCAAAAAGATGAATCTCGCCAGATTGGTGCGAGTTACGGTTTAACTGATATTAATGATGGTAACAAACAACAAGAATTTTTAACATTTTGGCGTGAAAGGCTATTCGACGCACCTCATCATATTACTTATGGCACTGTTCGAGGTTTCTACGGTACTAACAGCCAAGATCAAACAGCTTATTTTAGCCCAAGTTCACATTACAGCGCTGAGTTGAACTTAAGTCATGATTGGGTGACTTGGCGTGAATATGAGCGTTCATTTAAACAGCATTTTGAAGCGGGTGTAGGCCTTTATAAACAGGCCGATTACTCTGCTAAACCCACTTACTCTTTGCAATATCAACATCAATGGCAGCTATCACGGACATGGCAGCTCAATTATGGAATTGGTTGGCAATACCATCCTTACGATGGTCATGATGAACAACATACCTACGGTATTTTTGGATTTGAAGGGCGTTTTTAATGAATAATTTATTGTCGAAAATGTTGGGCTGTGCCTTGGTCTCAACATTGTTGCCTCTGCAATTTGCATATGCCCAGATAGAAAAAGATTTACCAAAAAATCATACGGTTTCTTTAACCTTTCATGATGTGAGAGATGATGTCTTAAAAGAAGGTGATCGGGATATTTATGCAATCCAAACGAAAAATTTAGCACAGTTCTTTGACTGGTTAAGTCAATCTGACTGGAAGCCCATTCGCTTAAAAGATATTGAAGAAGCGCGTAAACAAGGTAAGGAATTACCTCATAACTCTATCTTGTTAACTTTTGATGATGGCGCTTTAAGTAGTTATAGCCGTGTATTTCCATTACTTAAGCAATATCAGATTCCGGCAGTATTTGCACTTCCGACCAGTTGGCTAAATGGGAATACACAAGCTGGTTATGAAGCTTATGGGCAAGGAAATCTAGTCAATTGGAAGCAAGTGCGAGAAATGCAAGCTTCGGGCTTAGCTGAGTTCGCAAGTCATAGTGATGATTTGCATCATGGAGTATTGGCTAATCCTCAAGGGAATGAACAGCCTGCTGCGACTTCTTACGCGTATTTAAAATCCCAAAAGCGTTATGAAACGGATGTGGAATATCAACAACGTATTTTGCAGGACTTAAAAAAATCATACGCCGTTTTAAAGAAAGAAGTGGGTGTTGAACCTAAAGCAATTATTTGGCCTTATGGTGCTGTGAATGAGCAATTAGAAAAATTGTCTCAAGAAGCCGGCTTTATTTTTTCTTTCAGTTTAGGACGTGATGGAATGAATAGAGTGAGTGACTCGACTTTTAAACGTAGTTTAGTCACTAATAATCCTACAGCTGAGCAGTTAACAGAGGGTATGATCAATATTCTCAACTTTGAAGAATTAGATTTATTTAAGCAACCTCGCCACTTTGTGAGTATGGACTTAAAACAGTTAGCTGCTTCAACTAATACTCAGTCAGATGAGAAACTAGGGTTATTGTTATCCAAGCTTTATAGCTTAAAAAATAACACATTGATATTGAAACCTTTAGATGATCAAGATGGCGATGGGCAGTATGACATTGCTTATTTCCCAACAACTCAACTAAGCGTCCAGCAAGATATTTTGAACCGAACTTTATGGCAGGCACAGACTCGTGCCGGACAGTCGGTTATTTTAGAGTTGCCTGTATACCCTCAAAAAAATAAACCGTTTTTGGTGGCAGACTTAGCGAAGGATATCGCACGTTTCAATAGTAATTTAAGTGGTGTTCAACTTAATGCTGGAACCACTTTAAACTGTGCTATGCAAAGCACAACAATAAAAGAAAATGCCTGTGCTGACCAATTAAAACAGCTTACATATGTGAGCCAGCTTACTCAAAAGGCTGTGAAGCCTTATTTAAACATGAGTAATCAGGCTCAGTTTAGTTTATTGCTTACACCTGATTTTGAACATATCGAAAATTTACCAACGCTTTTAAAAACGCTGTTATCCCAACATGATTTAGTAAATCTTAAGTTCAATATAGTGGGTAAGCAAAAACAGTTTAATCACGTATTAGCAATTTTAAATACGCTTGATTCGAAATATAAACAGCGCATTATGCTGACTTTATCATTACCCGAAAATAGTCAGCAAAATGCCTGGCAAGAAGTGAAACAAGGTCTTTTCAATATTCAGCGCATAGGTATTCAGAAATTTGGTATTGATGGCTATACCAATGAAAACTCAAAAAATGTGCATGAATATTTATATAACCCGATTAGCTTGAATTCGAGTTCGGTGATGTATCAGCCCTTTGCAGGTCTCGCGAGTGAGGGGAAAAAGTAATGAAAGTATTACTCGATATCTTATTTGCTTTTGCCTTTTTATATCCGTTGCTGATGGCTTGGACATGGATGGTAGGAGGTCTCTGGTTTTTCTTTAAAAGGGAATATCATGAGCAGCAACTGCCTGAGCCATCAAGTGAAGGGTGCAGTATTATTATTCCTTGCTTTAATGAAGAAGCTCAGGTCCGACAAACGATTCGTTATGCATTACAAACAAAATATCCGAATTTTGAAGTCATTGCCGTAAATGACGGAAGTAGTGATAGCACTGCAGAAATTCTTGATGAACTGGCAGCTCAAGATGCCCGATTAAGAGTTGTGCACCTGGCAGAAAACCAAGGTAAGGCAGTGGCTTTAAGATCGGGGGTGTTAGTAAGTAAATACGAATATCTAGTTTGTATTGACGGAGATGCTTTATTACATCCTCATGCAGTACTTTGGCTTATGCAGCCTTTTTTAAATTTTCCAAGAATTGGTGCTGTAACCGGTAATCCTAGAATTTTAAATCGCTCAAGTATTTTAGGTAAATTACAAGTTGGCGAGTTCTCTTCAATTATTGGCTTGATTAAGCGCGCACAAAGAACATATGGCCGTATTTTTACAGTATCAGGTGTAATTGCAGCATTTAGAAAGACCGCTTTGGTTCGCGTGGGCTTTTGGTCTGATGACAAAATTACGGAAGATATTGATATCTCTTGGAAGCTCCAAATGGACCATTGGGACATTCAATATATTCCTCAAGCACTTTGTTATATCTATATGCCGGAAACCTTTAAAGGCCTTTGGAAACAGCGTTTACGCTGGGCACAAGGTGGGGTAGAGGTATTATTAGAATATATTCCGAAAATGTTCAAACTGCGCTTGCGCCGTATGTGGCCGGTAATGCTCGAAGCTTTAGTCAGCATTATGTGGTCATATGTGATGATTATGATTTTTATTCTATTTTTTGTGGGATTGTTTGTGGATTTATCGCAACAATTTCAAATTAATTCACTCATGCCGCAGTGGTATGGCGTGATATTAGGTGGAACATGTCTTGTTCAATTTCTAGTAAGTTTATGGATAGATCATCGTTATGATCGTGGTCGGCTTTTTAGAAATTATTTTTGGGTAATTTGGTATCCATTATTTTTCTGGTTACTGACGTTATTTACCAGTGTTGTTGCAGTACCCAAAACTATATTTAACACCAAAAAACGTGCTCGTTGGGTAAGCCCTGATCGAGGCTTCCGTGGAGATCACTCATGAAAAATGATACAAATATCGACGTAGAAGTTTTAGATATACCTGAATATATTGATCAGCCTGAATATGTGAAAAATAAAACTGCAAACTATACGTTACAAACAATAGGTTGGTTTTGTTTAATGTGGCTGCTTTTTCCACTCGTTTCATTATTTTTATGGATTTTTGAAGGGCACCTCATCTATGACTATGTGTGGGTAGATCATGTTTCAGAAGTGAAAACTTTATTGCATTTACTTCTGTTAATAGGTCTGAGCGCGCTCATTTTAATTTTATGGGCAAGTTATAACTGGCTTAGGTTTCATGGAGATGATCGCCGCAGCAAGGCCCCGAATAGCTCTGTTGAGTTGCTGGCCTCACAATTTATGGTCAGTACCGAATCATTATCAGAATTACAAAAGTCCCAGCGCATCATCTTACATTATGATGATCAGGGGTATTTAACTCGATATGATTTGAAATGAGTAAAAAAAGCATGGTCTATCAACCATGCTTTTTTATTTTTAAGGTGTAGTTCTGATAATGATATCAACGGGTCGTTGAGTGCCATCCATACTATAAATGGCTGTATCGGTAACTTTTACAATCGGCCAAGTTTGTAGTTTGCAATTTGGTCTTTGCAGTGCCGTATAGTAGCTATCCGATTTAAAAAATGTTTTATTTGCCCGTGCGGTATTGGGCGTCAAAAGTCGTTTAAGCCATGTTTCATTTACTTGGGTTTCAAGAAAACGTAGAGCTAAGATGCTTTTAACACGATTGTTAAATAACCTCCGGTTCTTGGCAATAAGTGGATGGGTAATTAATCGATGTATACCGATTTGACTGTGAGGTAAAATAAAGTGAGGCGTAATTTGAAATACCGTTACAAATTTTGCCTGTTGGCAGATTTTTTCTAAATGCGTTACGGTCTCCTGATCCGTTCCAATAATGGCTACATTTAAATGAGAAAAATCAAATTCTTTAAGTTTATTTGATGGCAGAATTTGACCAGTGAAGGCTTCAAAATCCTCAACTGTATTTTGAAAAATAGCTGATTTAGCGACATTATTTTTAAGGTCAATACTCATTTTCCAAAAGTCCTTTTGGTTTTCATTTATGATGATTTTTTATCGTTTTAATATAAATAACCAAGCAAGGAGTCTGGGTAAAGTATTTTCAGATAGGTGGTTATCTCATGCTTGATATAGATTCAAACATGAGATGTTGCATATATATTAATTTCCTGATTTTACTTGCATTAATTGGGTGAAACTATCTAAGCGTTTAGCTGTGTCGTATACATCACAAGTAAAAATAAACTCATCGACTTCATAAGTGTCCAGAAGTTTTTGCAGACCTGAACGTACTGTTTCAACTGAACCGATTTGTGCCATCGTATAGAAGTTTTCAACAGACAGTTGTTCTGCCGTGTTCCATAATCCCTGCATAGATGTAACTGGTGGCTTAAGTTTGAGGCTTTCCCCACGAATTAATCCTAATACACGTTGATAAGCACTTGTTGCCAAGAATTGTGCTTCTTCATCTGTGCTTGCAACGACAACTGGAACACCCATTGAAACGTAAGGTTTATCTAGATATTCAGAAGGCTCGAAATTCTCACGATAAAGTTCAATGGCTTGACCAAGCATACGTGGTGCAAAATGTGATGCAAATGAGTAGGGTAAACCAAGTTTTGCAGCCAACTGGGCACTAAATAAGCTTGAACCTAACAACCAGACAGGTACATGAGTATTTTGTCCAGGTGTCGCAATAATCTTTTGGCCCACTTGAGGTGCTTTGAAATATTGCAAGATTTCTACAACATCTCTCGGGAACTGATCTTCTGTTTCCTGATGCCCACGGCGTAGGGCACGCATGGTGACCTGATCTGTACCTGGAGCGCGACCTAAACCTAACTCAATACGGTCTGGATATAAAGTAGCTAATGTACCGAATTGTTCTGCAACCACTAAGGGAGCATGGTTTGGCAGCATGATCCCGCCTGAACCTAAACGAATGCGCTGGGTATGAGCCGCGATAAAACCAAGTAAAACAGCTGTTGCCGAACTCGCAATTCCATCCATATTATGATGTTCAGCAAGCCAAAAACGGTCATAACCTAACTTTTCTGCATGTTGGGCAAGCTCTAGTGCATGACGTAATGAAAACTCAATAGTTTTATCATCACGTATAGGGGCAAGCTCCAAAATTGAAAATTTAGTATCTTGAAGTGATCGCATGCGATATTCTCGGAAAACGTTATATCGAAATAATACGATATAAAGAAGCTATTGTATATCGTTTTTTTTCGATATGGCTTTCTTCCTAAAATAAAAAAGCACCACTAGGGTGCTTTTTTAGATTGATATATAAATTAACGATGTTTGTACCAACCACGGTGTAAACCGTTGTCATGACGGTAGTTACCACCTCTGTAATAGCGGCGATCACCATCGTAATATCTACGGTCATCACGATCATAACGACGGTCATAACGGTCATCATAGTTACGATCTTGGGCAACTTTACGACCTAGAGCAGAACCACCAGCGGCACCAACTGCTGCACCGATATATCCGCCATTTGTACCGCCCATGTTTTTACCAACGGTGTAACCTGCGCCACCGCCTAAAGCACCACCAATAGCCGCTTCTGTACGGTTACGGCGGTCACTTGCTGCTGCTGCACCACCAGCACCACCTAAAGCTGCACCAATTGTTGCACCTGATGTACCACCGATACTTTTACCGATTGCTGTTCCTACTACACTACCTAGAGCAGAAGTTGCCGCTACACGGGTACCATTATCTGCATGAGCAACTGTAACCATAGATGTTGTTGCGATTAATGCACTTGCTAACCAAACATTCATTTTCATTGTGGAACTCCATGCTCTTTTCAATAACGAGCAATCTTTATGTCTTGAGCTAAATGTAATTAAAAATTTCGAGAAAATTATGAAGAAGGCACATGCTGATACGATAGTTTTGTGTCTGCTTTGTATTGTTTCTATTAATATATGGATAAACTATGAGCAACTATCCTAGAAACCAAAATTTTTAGTTATAAAAAAAACACCCGAAGGTGTTTTTAAGCCGATTTCATCACGGTAATTAGTGACGATGATGACGGTGTTTTTTCTTCCAATACTTAGAAGAACGATCTGCATCACGGTCTTTAGAAATTTTATTACCTAAAGCAGAACCACCTGCTGCACCTAAAGCAGCACCGATGTAACCACCGTTTGTACCACCCATGCTTTTACCAACAGTATAACCTGCACCGCCACCTAAACCACCGCCAATTGCAGATTCTGTACGGTGACGACGGTCACTTGCAACTGCTGCACCACCAGCACCACCTAAAGCAGCACCAATTGTTGCACCAGATGTACCACCCATGCTTTTACCAATTGCAGTACCAGCGATACTACCTAAAGCAGAAGCTGCTGCTACATGAGTTGTGTTGTCAGCATGTGCTACAGTTACCATAGAAGTAGCTAAAACAGCACTACATAATAAAGCATTTAATTTCATCATTTACTCCGTGTCCCAAGTTACAGGACCTTAATATCTTTCGTTACGGCAAATGTAACAAAACACTTCTCTTTAAATGTGGAGAACCTTCATTCGATTATTGGAGTTTAGTGTCTTCTTTGTATGCTTTCTATTAAAATAGAATATTTACTATTCACCTAGAAAAATTAAATACCATTTACATATATTCAGTTTAGCTAGTCATCATTTGAACATAAGAAATCAATTAAAGCACGGGTAGCAGAGGACATGTGTTTATGCTGCGCATATAACAAAGAAAAAGGACGTGTATGACCTGCATATGTAGTAAGTATAGGTTGTAGTCTTCCTTGTTGAATTTTTTCATTAACAATAAAGTCGTAACTTTGACATATACCTAGCCCACTTTCAGCAAGAGTTACCACACCCACAATATCTTCTTTTACTAAAATTCGATTTGTTGGTATCCATTGAATTTCCTCATTATCATTTTTTAAAAACCATGGGGTTATTTTGCCGCTACTGGGCAATTCAAAGGCAATACATTGATGATGTTTTAATTCTTCCAAATTTTTTGGAATACCCATGCGTTTCAAATAAGCAGGTGAGGCAACAAGTTTTAAAGGTGCTTGCTCTAAAGGCCTAGCAATAAGGGTGCTGTTAGGAAGTTTTCCTTGACGGATGGCTAAATCAAAACCCTCAGCAATTAAGTCAACGTTTCGATTAGAAATACTAATTTCAATTTGAATGTCCGGATATTTCAAAAGAAATTTTTCTAATAAGGGTGGTAGACGATAGTGTCCATAAGTCGTAGGTACACTTAATTTAATTTTTCCAGAAATTTGTAGTTGTTCACCTTGAACCACGCGTTCAGCATGGTCAATTAACTGAAAAGCATGTTGCATTTTTTCATAGTAAAGCTGGCCTGCTTCGGTCAGACTTAAATGACGAGTAGTTCTTCTAAAAAACTGGATACCTAATTTTTTCTCGAGTCTTGTAATTGTTCTACTAATGACCGAAGGCGTTGTAGATAAATCAATTGCAGCTGCACTAATAGAAAGCTTTTCAGCCACAATTAAAAACACTTCAACATCGGCAAGATGGTCAAATTGGCGAGACATTTTGTCCTCAAACGCAAAAAAGATTTGTGAAATGAGTTGTTTTTCTACCTCTGGGGTAAAAATAGAATATATCCATTCCAGTTATAAATCCAGCAAATGCTTGGAATGAAGGTCGAATAATGAAGAAGTTAAATCAAATAATGTTTGCAATGATTGCAGCTTCGGCAGCATTAAGTGCAAATGCCGCTCATGTATTGGTTGTATTGTCTGATGAAGGACAGTTAGAGCTAAAGAATAAGCAGGTTTTTAAAACGGGCTTTTATCTTAATGAGTTGATGCAGCCTACAAAAATGCTTTTAGATGCAGGGCATACCGTAACATTTGCCACTCCAAAGGGGAAAGCTCCAACGTTAGATGAGTCATCAAATAATGCAATGTATTTTAATCAAGATGAAAAAGCATTAAAGCAGTATGCTGGTTTATTACATGCTTTAAAGTTAACTTCTGCTCAAGATTCTCCTGTTGTGAGCCTATCTCGTATTGAACAAATTGGTGTGGGGCAGTTTGATGCTATTTATATTCCAGGTGGGCATGCACCTATGCAAGATCTATTAAAAGATAAACAACTTGGAAAAGTACTTACAGCTTTCCATAAAGCTGTTAAACCTACTGCGTTGGTCTGTCATGGTCCTATTGCATTAATGTCTACTTTACCAAATGCCTCGGAAGTAGTTGGTCAACTCGAACAAGGCAAACCAGTAAAAACTGGCGAATGGATTTATAAAAATTATCAGATGACAGTAATTAGCAATCAAGAAGAAGAGCAAGCGAAAAGCTTGTTAAAAGGCGGTGAGATGAAGTTCTATCCACAAACTGCATTAGAGTCACTTGGAGCAAAATATCAAAGTAATACGAAAGCTTGGTCGCCAAATGTAGTGGTGGATCGTGAACTTATTACTGGACAAAATCCAGCTTCGGCTGTTCTTGTCGGTAAATCTTTATTAGAAAAATTAAAATAACTAGAGCGGTTAAAGAGGCTTTATAAATAAAGTCTCTTTTATTATATGGATTTGGAAAGTTAATGTTTTAAAGGATTACATATGTTATTTAATTGGCATAAACTGTAAACTATGCGCTATTTTTATGATTTGGCTTATCTTCTTATATTTATCTAGATAAGTTTTTTGGACTTTTGAGATATTTCCTCTTATGAAAGCGTCACTCCGTTTACGTCTTGATCAACTCTGTGATCGTCATGAAGAACTTACTGCATTGCTTGCAGATGCAGAAGTGATTTCCGATAACAAACGTTTCCGTAAACTGTCTCGTGAACATAGTGATTTAACTGAAATTACCGAAGTTTGGGGCAAATACCGTCAAGCAGAAGAAGATATTGAAACTGCTGAAATGATGAAGTTGGACCCTGACTTTAAAGATATGGCAGAAGAAGAAATTCAAGCAAATAAAGCATTGCTTGAAGAATTAGAAAGCCAGCTTAATATTTTGATGATTCCAAAAGATCCAAATGACTCTAATGCTGCATATTTAGAAATTCGTGCCGGGACGGGCGGTGATGAAGCTGCAATTTTCTCAGGCGATTTATTCCGTATGTATAGCAAATATGCCGAATCGCAAGGTTGGCGTATTGAAGTCCTTTCTGAAAATGAAGGCGAGCATGGTGGCTTTAAAGAAGTTATTTGCCGTGTAGATGGTGATGGCGTGTATGGCCGCTTAAAGTTTGAAAGTGGTGCTCACCGTGTACAACGTGTGCCAGCAACTGAATCACAAGGTCGTGTGCATACATCAGCGTGTACAGTTGCGATCTTGCCTGAAATTGATGTTGATACCAACGTTGAAATTAATCCGGCAGATTTACGTATCGATACTTACCGTGCATCAGGTGCGGGTGGTCAGCACATTAACAAAACCGATTCGGCAGTCCGTATTACTCACATTCCAACTGGTACAGTGGTTGAGTGCCAAGAAGAACGTTCACAGCATAAAAACAAAGCTAAGGCGATGGCATTGTTAGTGTCACGTTTAGAAAATGCAAAACGCGCAGCGGCTGATGCAGCAACTTCTGAAATGCGCCGTGATTTGGTCGGTTCTGGTGACCGCTCTGAACGTATCCGTACTTATAACTACCCGCAAGGACGTATGACGGATCACCGTATTAACCTAACTTTATATAAGTTAGATGCCATTATGGAAGGTGATCTAACGGAATTACTCGATAGTTTACATCGTGAATATCAGGCAGATCAGCTTGCGATGCTTGCACAGGAAAATGGCGGCTAATGAATATTGCTCAAGCGCTTGCAATTCGTGGTGAGCCTGACAGTTATGAACGACAGGAAAATGCTTGGTTACTTGAGCATTTTCTAAAAATCAATTCGCTTGAATTAAAGTTTAGACTTGAGCAAGAGTTAACAGTCCAACAAGAGCAAGACTACTTGGCTGGTCTTGAACGTATCCAAAATGGTGAACCTTTAGCCTATGTGACAGGTTCGCAGCCATTTTGGACGCTCGATTTAAAAGTAACGTCGGATACTTTAGTGCCACGACCAGATACTGAGGTTTTAGTTGAAACTGTTTTAAATCTAAATTTGCCAAAGAATGCAAATATCGTGGATTTGGGAACGGGAACAGGTGCAATTGCGCTTGCATTGGCAAGTGAACGTCCAGACTGGTTCGTCACAGCAACTGATATTTACGCACCTACTTTAGATGTTGCAAAAGAAAATGCACAAACACATGGCTTGCATCATGTGAGATTTGCTTGTGGCGTTTGGTATGAAGCACTAGAACCCCAACAATTTGATTTAATTGTTTCTAATCCGCCTTACATTGACCCTGAGGATGAACACATGCAAGCTTTGGCAACAGAGCCGCGCCGTGCATTGGTTGCAGACCATCATGGGTTAGCCGATATTGAAATTATTATTGCTCAAGGCAAAAACTGGTTAAAACCGCAAGGCTGGATTGCACTAGAGCATGGTTACGATCAGGGACAAGCTGTGCGAAATGTATTTGCTGAGCATGGTTTTAGTGAGATTAGAACCATTCAAGACTATGGCCAAAATGATCGAGTCACTTTGGCATCATTATTAATAAAATAAGAATAACTTAAGCTGTAGAGTTAAGGGTTGCTTCCCGATAAGCGCCAGGGCTAACACCTGTCCATTTTTTAAAAGCACGGTGAAAAGCACTTGGGTCGTGGAAATTTAAGTCTTCACTAATGTCTTGTATTGAATCATTACTTTTGCTTAAGCGTTCAATCGCAATATCACAACGAATTTCATTTTTAATTTGTTGATAACTCACACCTTCATGTTTGAGGCGACGTTGAACAGTAGCTTCTGAAATATTGAGTTGCTGGGCTACATCTTTGAGTTCGGGCCATTGAGCAGGGTGAAGCTTTAATAAATGACGACGAATAAGAACGCTCAAGGCATTTTCATTTTTAAAGCGAACTAAAAGATTTTGCGGAGTTTGTTCTAAAAAATCATAAAGCGCTTTTTTATCTTTTTTAATTTTAATATCTAAGTAGTGGGCATCAAACTCAACCTGATTTGTCTCGGCATTAAATTGTATATCTTCACAAAAGCGTACCAAATAATCTTGAATATCATTCGGTTTTGAACAGCGTACAGCAATACTGTTTAAACTAATTCGCTGGTCTATTAACCAACACATAAGCCCATGTACCAACATTAGAAAGGTTGCGTAGGTAAACATACGTTTGGGTTGGTCACGATCACGAATGACCAAATAAGCTTTTGCTTGTTCTCGAATTAACTCTCCACGCATATCATCTAAAACGAAGTTAAAAAACTTCAAAATATCGTAGAGAGCCTTTTCTAAAGTTTCAGCCGTACTGACGAGTTTTGTAAGTAATTTATAGCTGCCACGGCGCATAGGGTGGCTATCCATCCCAAAAAACTCGTCATTCATGGCATTGGCGAGTTCTATCCATAATTGTGCATACGTTGCTACTGGAACACGCGCTTTAGGTGTCATGAGCAATTCAGCAGGAATGCCAGCTTTATTCAAAATAATTTGAGTATTTAGCCCTTTGGCATAAGCCGCACTTAATGCTTCATGTACCAGTGCAATCGAAATTGTTCCTTTACTTAAAGAAGATTGGACAACCATGTCAAAGACTCATTTTTTACGTATTTCAAGTGAAATATTTCATATTCAAAATTTGGATTGATCAAAAGCTGCAAGCATTTTGAGGTTTTTTGAAATTGTATCGGAAAAAAACAACTTTTACTCTCAATACTAAGGTTAAAGAACATTTCTATAGGACGTTACATAATGAAAATTCAAGGAAAACATTTCGTGATTACAGGTGGCGGCTCTGGTTTAGGGGCTGCAACTGCTGAGTATTTGGTAAAGCAGGGTGCCTCAGTCACATTAGTAGACATGAATGTAGAAGCAGGTGAGCAGCAGGCGAAACAACTAGGACCAAAAGCTGACTTTGTAAAACTTGATGTAACCGATGAAGTTGCTGCTGAACAGTTCTTTAAAGATGTGTTGGTTAAACATGGACATTTGCATGGTTTGGTGAACTGTGCAGGTATTGGCCCTTCTGCGAAAGTAGTTGGCCGTGAGGGCGTTCATGACTTAGGGTTATTTGCAAAGACTTTAAATATTAATGTCACAGGTACATTTAACATGCTGCGTTTTGCAGCAGATGCAATGAGTAAAAATACAGTTGAAGCAGGTGAAGAGGACCGTGGTGTCATTGTGAACACTGCTTCTGTTGCGGCATTTGACGGACAAATTGGACAAGCAGCTTATTCTGCATCAAAAGGCGCTATTGTGGCGATGACTTTACCAATTGCTCGTGAGCTTGCGCGACATGCCATTCGTATTATGACTATTGCACCGGGAATTATGGAAACTCCAATGCTTAAGGGTATGCCACAAAATGTACAAGATGCTTTGGGACAAATGGTTCCGTATCCATCTCGTTTAGGAAAACCAGAAGAGTTTGCTTGTTTGGTTGCCCATATTGCCGAAAACTCATATTTAAATGGTGAAGTCATTCGTTTAGATGGTGCAATTCGTATGGCAGCAAAATAATCAAATAAGGATGTTGAAATGATTCTAAATGCTGAACAAAGCATGGTTCAGGAGATGATGCGTAACTATGCGCAAAATCAGTTAAAACCAACTGCTGCACATCGTGATAAGACCCATGAATTTCCGGTTCAGGAATTAAAAGACTTAGGTGCGCTAGGCGCAATGGGGATGACTGTGCCCGATGAATGGGGCGGTGCTGGAATGGATTATGTCTCTTTGGTGCTTGCAATTGAAGAAATTGCTGCAGGCGATGGTGCCATTTCGACAATCGTAAGCGTACAAAACTCTTTGATTTGCGGTATTACACTGGCATACGGTTCAGATCAGCAAAAACAAACCTATTTGCCAAAATTTGCCTCTGGTGAATGGCTGGGATGCTTTTGTTTAACTGAACCACATGTCGGTTCCGATGCGAGCGCGATTTTATGTAAAGCCGAGCGAGATGGCGGCCATTGGGTACTCAATGGCGTAAAGCAATTTATTACCAGTGGTAAAAATGCTCAAGTGGCTTTGGTATTTGCGGTTACAGATAAACAAGCTGGCAAAAAAGGCATTTCGTGCTTTCTTGTACCGACCAATACACAAGGCTACTTGGTCACTCGTATTGAAGACAAAATGGGCCAGCATGCTTCGGACACCGCAACCATTACGCTTGAAGACTGCCGGATTCCTTTAGAAAATTTGGTGGGACAAGAGGGAGAGGGTTATAAAATTGCGCTATCTAATTTAGCGGCCGGTCGTATTGGTATTGCTGCTCAGTCTGTTGGTATGGCAAGAGCAGCTTTTGATGCTGCTGTGCAATACGCGAATGAGCGTAAGGCCTTCGGTGTAGAGCTAGTTCAGCATCAGGCGGTTGGTTTTCGCTTAGCCGATATGGCAACTCAGATTGAAGCTGCACATCAGCTGGTTTTACATGCGGCAACTTTAAAAGATGCGGGGCTACCTTGTTTAAAAGAAGCCTCAATGGCCAAACTCTTTGCATCAACTATGGCTGAGCGAGTATGTTCGGATGCCATCCAGATTCATGGCGGTTATGGCTACGTCAGTGATTTCCCTGTTGAGAGAATTTATCGTGATGTTCGTGTAAGCCAGATTTATGAAGGTGCTTCTGATATTCAGCGCTTGGTGATTGCTCGTGAAGTGGCTCAAGTTTAGATCATAAGGTATTGAGTTTTTAAACTTAAAACTGCAAGAAGCCGCACACCATGTGCGGTTTCTTGCAATTGAAATGATGCATTTTTGCTATTAGTTTTGTTTGAAATAGATGGAAAAGTTGAAGAAATATTCTTTAAGCTTTAGCTAAAACAATAACAGTCAGGACAGATTTTGTGGCCTTACACAAAATCAATCATCAAACGGAATGAAGGTGAGCATCATGAAAACTTTGGCAGAAGCTTATCAGCAATTTGATCTTACAAGGCTCATCGAAGAGCAACTTGTTGGGCATCCCCAAGCAATAAATGCTTATGTTGAGTGCTGTGAGCGTTATGTAGGAAAAAATAAAACAGCGCTTATCTGGGAAGGAAAAAACGGGCAGGCAGAGTACTATACGTTTGAACAACTTGCTGAACTTTCTGGAAAACTTGCTAACTTCTTTAAAGCACAAGGAATTCAAGCTGGAGATTGTATTGCAGGACTTCTACCGAGAACGCCTGAGTTATTAATTACAATTTTGGCAACATGGCGCATTGGGGCTATTTATCAGCCTTTATTTACTGCGTTTGAAGCAAAATCGATTGATCACCGAATTACGACTGCTCAAACTAAATTGATTGTGACCAATGATGAACAGCGCCCTAAACTGAATACCTTGAATATTCCGGTTATTGTAACTGTTCATCAGACTGGTCCTTTGTCTGAACATGACTTCGATTTTTGGCAATCCTTACAACGCTATTCTGAGCAATGTGAATCAGTTAGTCGTAACTTTGACGATGACTTTTTAATGATGTTCACCTCAGGCACAACTGGACTTGCTAAGTCTGTACCCGTTCCACTAAAAGCAATTTTGGCATTTAAAGGTTATATGACTCATGCTGTCGATTTGCGCGAAGAGGATATGTTCTGGAATTTGGCAGATCCGGGCTGGGCGTATGGTTTGTATTATGGCATTACAGGCCCTTTAAGCTTGGGGCATAGCATTATTATGGATGAGCGTTCATTTAATGTAGATCAGGCAATTGAGTTAATTAAAAAGTATAAAGTAAGTAATTTAACAGGATCACCAACAGCATTTCGCATGTTCTTTGGTTTTAAGGAAAAATTTGACCCTTCAATTAAACAACATTTACGCGTAGTGAGTAGTGCGGGTGAGCCATTAACACCTGAGGTTGTGAACTGGTTCAAGCAGGATTTAGAGGTCAATATTTTTGATCAATATGGACAAACTGAACTCGGCATGGTGATTGCGAACCACCATGCACTTGAGCACCCATTAAAAGTAGGTTCAGCTGGTTTTGCAATTCCTGGGCATCGTTTTGCGGTGTTAGACCAAAATTATCAAGAATTACCAACAGGTGGTGTTGGTATTTTGGCAATGGACTCGGAGCAATCCCCACTAATGTGGTTTAAAGGTTATGGTGGCAATAATCTCAAATCATTTGTTGGTAAGTATTATTTAACAGGTGACACGGTAACTTTAAATGAACATGAGGGCATTGATTTTGTTGGACGTGCGGACGATGTCATTACAACATCGGGCTATAGAGTTGGACCATTTGATGTTGAAAGTACTTTGTTAGAGTGTGAGGCGGTATTAGAGTCAGCCGTAATTGGTAAGCCAGATCCGGAACGAACCGAAATAGTAAAAGCTTTTGTGGTACTTAAGCCTGCTTATCAAGCGTGTGAAACATTAAAAGATAAGTTACAGCAATATGTTCGTAACCGTTTATCTCGTCATGCATACCCAAAAGAAATTGAGTTTGTGGACAGCCTACCAAAAACCACGAGCGGAAAAATTCAAAGAGGATTATTGAAGCAGCAAGAAATTGCAAAAATGCAGCAAGCATACGCAAGCTAAGTTTGAGCAAAGGGAAATATTTAAATATTTCCCTTTATTCTTTATATTAAAGATCGGCTTTCACTTCCTCTCCAATTAAATAAAATGTTCCACCAGCAATATAGTGCAGGCTACGAAGTTCTTTTGGTGCATCCTGAAAATGCCAGTGCCCATCTCTAAAAACGCGACTATCTGCCCACGCACCCACAACAGAGCCAATAAATAGGTCATGAGCTGACTGATTGTGCGGTTCAGGAATAAGTTTACAAACCAGCCATGCGATACAACCTGATACAAGTGGGCTACTCAGGCCTTCTTGATAGAATAGCTCAACTCCACAGTGCTCAAGTTTTTGTGGGTCATCTAATTTACTAATGGTGCCAAGTTGTTTGGTCATATTAAGCTGTGCATAGCAAGGAACTTGTAGTGTGAAATAGCCACTTTGCTCGACAAGCTGTCGGGTTTTCGTACTTTTATCTAAAACCACAGACACTTTGGCAGGTTTAAACTCTAATGCACATGCCCATGCGGCAGCCATTACATTGCGGTCGTCACCATGTTGTGCAGAAACCAGCACAGTTGGACCATGATTTAATAAACGATAAGCTTTTTCTAACTCTACTGGTGCAATATATGATTGGGACATATTTAGCCTAAGTAATACAGAAAATGGATTGTTCTATTGTTGCAGAAAGCGTGTGAGAAGTAATGTAATGGGGAGTTAACTGAATAAAAAAGTTGTTTCCATTTTATAGCTTTCCTAATGACGAACTTAGTCATAAAATCACTTGGCTTCTAAGTGAAAGGATTAACGTGTGACCGAGCTTCAAGATATCGATTTTGTAGAGTTAAGTGATGAAGAAATGCATCTCTATAGCCGTCAGATTTTACTTGATGGATGGGATATTGAAGCTCAGGAAAAACTCAAACTTGCCAATGTGTTGATTGTAGGTGCTGGTGGAATAGGCTGTAGCAGTGCAGAACTACTTGCACGAGCAGGGGTTGGAAAAATCACACTCATTGATGCAGATACCATTGAGATAAGTAATTTACAGCGCCAAATCGCATTTGGTCATGAAGATATTGGTCGCTATAAAGCTGAAGTTCTAGCAAAACGGTTACAGAAAATTAACCCTTATATCTGTGTTGAATACTTTAATGAACGTTTAGACGAACATAACATTGATAGACTTGTTGAACACCAAGACGTCGTTTTAGATGGCTGTGATAACTTTACAACGCGTTATTTAGTGAATGCAGCTTGTAAAAAGCATCAGGTCGCATTAATTAGTGCTTCTGCAATTGGCTTTCAGGCGCAAATGTTTATGGTCGAAGGTGATTCAGCTTGTTATGAATGTTTGTTCCCGAAAGAACAACATGCCAATCAAGGGCTGCGATGTGCGGAATCTGGTGTGCTTGCGACTACACCTGTAATGATTGCGTCATTACAAGCACATCACACTTTATTGTATTTAGGACTAAACAGAACGCCGCTAAAACAAAAACTGTTACTTTGGGATGGGTTAAATATGATGCAACGTATTGTTAATTTTGATAAAGACATAAATTGTCCACTTTGTCAGGCAAGCTAATCAGCAAATAAACCAAAATTTGATACACTTGATTTGAATATTCTGGTTTTAAAGAAATATGAAAAAAAATATTTTATTTGATGGATTGCGCTCCGTTGCCCGCATCGGTGAAACCGCAGTAGTTGCGGCTAAAGCCGGTATTAAGTATGCAACTGATAAGCCAAGTAATGCCAAACTCATGCGTGAGACTTTTGAGTCGCTTGGTTCAACATATATTAAGCTTGGTCAGTTTATCGCGAGTACCCCATCGCTATTCCCACGTGAGTATGTAGAAGAATTCCAAGGCTGTTTAGACCAGACCCCAACTTTACCTTTTAGCTATATTCAAGGTGTACTTGCGTCTGAGTTTGAAGGGCGTGATTTAAGCCAGATTTTTAGTTATATCGATGAAACACCACTAGCTTCTGCCTCAATTGCTCAGGTTCATGCGGCTAAACTAACTACTGGTGAAGATGTCGTTATTAAAGTACAGAAACCGGGTGTTGAAACCATTTTGTACACTGACCTAAATGTGGTGCATTGGGCTGCTAAATTGCTTGAACGTGCGGTACCTAAAATTAAATTTGCCGCTCTTTCTGACATTGTTGATGAAATTAAAACACGTATGGTTCGTGAAGTCGATTTCATTGAAGAAGCACAAAATTTAGATGACTTTGTGGAATATTTAAATATTTCTCAAAACCAAGCTGCTACTGCACCTAAAGTTTATCATCAATTTTCTACGCGCCGTGTTTTGACCATGCAGCGTTTATATGGGGTCCCTTTGACAGACTTTAGCGTTGTTAAACAATATGCTAAAGATCCATCGCAAGTACTCATTACTGCCATGAACACATGGTTTGGTAGCTTAATGTTATGTAAGAGCTTCCATGCGGACTTACATGCTGGAAATCTAATGCTGCTTGAAGATGGCCGTGTTGGTTTTATTGATTTCGGTATTGTAGGGCAGTTAAAGCCGGAAGTTTGGACAGCATGTATTGCATTTATGGATGCTTTACAAAAAACTGATTATCAGGCAATGGCTGAAAACATGCTCAAAATGGGTATGACCCATAATAAAATTGATGTTCAGGTTTTAGCACAAGACCTAGAGCGTTTATTTAATGGTGTGTTAATGGCTGATCCACAGCAGATTTTGGCTTCTAATCCAGCCGATTTAAACGACATCATGATGGATATGGTGGCTGTTGGTGAGCGTCATGGTATTAAATTCCCTCGAGATTTTGCCTTATTATTTAAGCAAATGCTTTATTTCGATCGTTTTATGCGCGTACTCGCACCTTATACTGATATTTATGCAGACCAACGTTTGAAAATGGTTCAAAATATGGAACCTGCTTCGTTGTTAAAGCACTAAGGTCAGTTTAAATTTATGGATGCCATTATTATTGAAGGCTTGAAGGTTGAGACAGTGATTGGCTGTTTCAACTGGGAAAGACAAATCATTCAACCTTTAATGTTGGATTTAACCATCCATAATGATTTGAGCCGAGCTGCAGCGTCTGACAAGCTTGAGGACACACTCAACTATGCCCAGATTTGTGAGTTATCGGCTCAAACCATTCAGAAAGCCAAGCCTGAATTAATTGAGCATGCAGCACATCTCGTTCTGCAATGTCTGTTTGAAACCTTTCCAACAATTGAAAAAATTACCATAACCATCCGTAAGCCAGCCATCATTGCAGAAGCAAATGCTGTAGGAATTCGTCTTGAACGCACCAGAAACAATTTTTGCGCTCGCCCTAGCGAGTAATTTAGACGCAGCACAACACTTTACTTTTGCTTATACGCAATTAGCAACTTTGGGGAAAGTGCAGTTTTCATCTGTTTATCAAATTCCATGCCGAGATGGTATTGGAGATGATTACTGGAATTCGGCATGTCTATTAAAAAGCACCTTATCATCTGAACAAATTGAATCTTTTTTAAAGAAACTTGAGTCAGATTCTGGGCGTGTTCGACCATCACATCATATTTCTTTAGATGTAGATTTGATTGCATGGGGAGCTGATCTGGACCATATGCAATTTAATTCTAAAAAATTGCCGTTAGCACTCGATGTAAAAATTCCTTTATATGAACTTTGGCATTGTGAGACCTTAAAGGCTGATAGCACACTTTATCCAGTCGTTAATTTTAAAGTTTAATGCCTTTCAAACTAAATTTTACGCAAACTTTACGCGGGTTTTGACTTCTTCAATAGAGAATTTACGGGCATTTTATCGATACTGAAATTCACTAAATTAGTGTTATTTCAGGACAATAAAGATGCTTATAAATTCTCAAATGCGCATCTTGCATCAGTCTGGCATTGTCTTATGCCGACTAAAAACAAATGATATCTCTTCATCTCTCCTTATTTCCGTTTTGGCAAATCAAGCCAAGGGGTATAGAGGAGAATAGTCATGTTAGAACTTATACTTGTTTTATTTATTGCTATTTTTCTAGCATGGGGCCTCGGTAAATATCTATCCAAAGTGATGGCAAGTCAGCCGATGTGGGGCGATGGATTATTTCGCTGGATTGAAAATCCTGTATACCGCTTGTTAGGTGTATCTCCACAACAACAAATGAACTGGAAACAATATTCGCTAGCATTTGTTGTTAGCTGTGTTTTTCTAGCTGTGGCCGTTTTTGCTATTTTTATGACACAAGCATGGCTACCATTAAATCCAAATCATGCACCAAATATGAGTTGGGATTTAGCATTACACACGGTTATTTCATTTTTAACTAATACCAATCAACAGCATTATTCTGGGCAAGCTCAATTATCTTATTTGTCGCAAATGACAGGTATTGTGGGTTTGCAAGTCATTACTCCAATGATGGGGCTGGCTTTAGTTGTCGCGACCTTAAGAGCTTTCTTTTATCAGCGCCAAAGCCATATTGCAGCCGATGTTGCCGAGCAGCCAGACCAAATTTTAATTGGGAACTATTGGGCAGATGTAATTCGCCCTACAGTCCGATTCTTACTTCCGCTCTGTTTTGTTTGGTCTTTATTGCTCAACAGCCAAGGCGTACCAGCGACTTTCCAAGGCGGACCTGAAGTACAGCTGATTGATAAAGCCAATACAGTTCAAACCCAAAAAATTCCTTTAGGACCAGTTGCGCCAATGGTGGCGATTAAGCAATTAGGTAGTAACGGTGGTGGTTGGTACGGTCCAAATAGTTCTGTGCCTTTAGAAAATCCAACACCATTTTCTAATTTACTAGAAATGATTGCGATCTTACTTATTCCAATCACAGTCATTTTTATGGTCGGGCATTTTACTCAGCGTAAAAAGTTTGCTTACTTTGTGTTTGGTAGCATGCTTTTCATGTCGATTATTTCAGGTGCAGCGGCTGTCTGGTCTGAGAGTATGTCATCGACAGCATCTCAATTTGCCGTAATGGAAGGTAAAGAACAACGATTTGGACCAGTAGCATCAGCAGTTTGGGCAGCGCTTACTACACAGGTAAATAACGGCTCGGTCAATATGATGCATGATTCTTCTGCGCCGCTTACTGGGCTGGTTGAACTCATTAACATGCTGATTAATGCCATTTGGGGTGGTGTGGGCTGTGGCCTGCAACAGTTTATGATTTATCTGTTACTTGCGGTATTTATTGCAGGTTTAATGACAGGTCGTACTCCTGAATTGTTTGGGCGCAAGATTGAAGCAGCAGAAATTAAATTGCTCGCGATTATTATCTTGATTCAACCTTTAGTCATTCTTGCGTTTACTGCATTAAGCCTCAGCATTCCAAGCATATCTGGAATTAGTAATCCAGGACCACACGGTATTAGCCAAGTGTTCTATGAATATGTTTCTGCGTTTGCTAATAATGGTTCAGGTTTTGAAGGTCTTGGAGACAACACTGTATGGTGGAATGTCACTTGTAGTATCGCTCTACTGTTAGGACGTTTCCCTACATTAATTTTGCCATTAATGATTGCCACACGTTTAGCAGCAAAAAGAAAAGCACCCGAAACATCAGGTAGTCTTCAGGTTGAAACACCAACCTTTGCCTTAACGCTGATTACGATAGTTGTGTTGCTTACCTTATTACAATTTATGCCAGTTCTTGTCCTTGGGCCTATTGCCGATCAACTTTTGTTGGTTAAAGGCTAAGGAGGCGAGTGAAAATGAATACACAAACTCATGTAAATAGCCATAAACAAACCATGGCAGTGCCAAATTTTGAAGTTTGGAAAAATGCATTTGTGAAACTGCTACCACAGCATGCAATTAAAAACCCTGTGATGGCAATTGTATGGCTTGGAACAGTGGTTACAGGCATTAGTACAATCTTAGGTTACACCACGCTGATATTTGGTTTAGTGGTTACAGCAATTCTGTTTATTACCATTTTATTTGCTAACTATGCCGAGGCTGTTGCAGAGGCTAGAGGCCGTGGGCAGGCATCTTCATTACGTGCAGCAAGAGAAAATTTAACGGCTCGAAGACTCAACTCTTTGACAGACCGTCAAGCGACTCAAGTTGCAGCGACCGAACTTCATTTAAATGATTTTATTGAAGTACATGCAGGTGAGCTTGTTCCAGCCGACGGTGAGATTGTAGAAGGCTTTGCAACTATTAATGAATCGGCTGTTACAGGTGAGTCAGCACCTGTGCTACGTGAAGCTGGAACAGACCGTTCAGGTGTTATTGGTGGAACCAAAGTACTTACAGATCGTATTGTTGTGCAAGTGACTGCTGAATCTGGTCAAAGTTTCTTAGACCGTATGATTGCTTTGGTCGAAGGTTCAAATCGTCAAAAAACACCGAATGAGATTGCGCTTGGCTTCTTGTTAATGGTGATGACAATCACGTTTTTAATTGTTGTGATTAGCTTGCCATTTATTGCCAAGTATTTGCATATTGAACTTGATCCAGTTGTGCTCGTGGCGTTATTGGTCTGTTTAATTCCAACAACCATTGGTGGCTTGTTACCCGCGATTGGGATTGCGGGGATGAACCGTGCACTTAAAGCCAACGTTTTGGCGAAATCAGGTAAAGCTGTAGAAGTCGCGGGTGACATTGATGTGCTTTTACTCGATAAAACAGGGACCATTACTTATGGTGACCGTCAAGCGACCTCTTTTTATCCTTTAACTTCGGTAACCGAGTCTGAGTTGAGAGCTGCTGCTTGGGTAAGTTCACTTGCCGACCCAACACCAGAAGGGAAATCGATTGTTAAGTTAGCAAAAGAGCAAGGGCTAAAACAGCAAGAACCTGAGCAAGCCGAATTTATCTCTTTTAGTGCTTCTACCCGAATTTCTGGCGTGAACTTACCGAATGGTGACCAAATTCGTAAAGGTGCTTTAGATGCAATCTTAAAGTTTGTAGATGAAGATTATTCTCAAGATTTAGAGTTAAAAGCACGTGTTGAGCAAGTTGCCAAAAAGGGTGCAACACCTTTAGTCGTCGCAAATCAACATCATGTACTGGGCGTGATTGAGCTTTCAGATGTGATTAAACACGGCATTAAAGAACGTTTTTCTCGTTTAAGAGAAATGGGCATCAAAACCGTAATGGTTACAGGTGATAACCCATTAACTGCGGCCGCGATTGCTGCTGAAGCTGGTGTAGATGATTATATTGCCGAAGCAAAACCAGAAGACAAATTGGCTTGTATTCGCACCGAACAACAACAAGGTCGTTTAGTTGCAATGGTCGGTGACGGAACCAATGACGCGCCGGCATTAGCACAAGCAGATATTGGTTTAGCCATGAACTCGGGTACACAAGCTGCAAAAGAAGCCGGCAACATGGTTGATTTAGACTCAGATCCAACCAAACTACTCGCTGTGGTCGAGATTGGGAAACAACAGCTGATTACTCGTGGTGCTTTAACAACATTTTCGTTAGCAAACGACGTCTCTAAATACTTTGCCATCTTGCCTGCATTGTTCGCTGCTGCGATTCCACAAATGCAAGTATTGAATGTGATGCACTTAGCAAGTCCAAACAGCGCGATTTTATCTGCATTAATTTTTAACGCGATTATTATCCCGTTATTAATTCCAATCGCACTCCGAGGCGTGAAATTTAAACCTTCAACTGCAACTCAGTTACTACGTCGAAATGTGTTGATTTATGGAGTAGGCGGTGTGGTTCTGCCATTCATTGCCATTAAAGCGATTGATGTGGTGATTGTTCAATTATTTGGTTTGTAATCTGGAGTTTGAAATGAAAACTTATGTACAAAATTCAGAAGCAAATTTGGGTCAGACCTTAAGAGCATCTTTCGGACTTCTAATTTTTACCCTTGTGGGTTGCGGTGCTATGTATAGTGCGATCGCTACAGGTGCGGGACAGGTGTTATTTAACAATCAAGCGAATGGTAGTTTGATTAAAATAGATCATAAAGTTTTAGGGTCAAAATTAGTTGCTCAGCCATTTGTTGGAGAGACTTATTTTCATCCACGTCCTTCAGCAGTCGCTTATGACCCGATGGCGATGGCAGGTACAAACTTAGCGCGTACTAATCCTGAACTACAGCAACAAATTGATGCACAGATTCTTGCGGTGAAAAAACAAGATCACATGGGCAATACACCTATTCCAAGTGATTTGGTGACTAAATCGGGGAGTGGTATCGATCCGCATATTAGTCCTGAATCTGCTCAGTTACAGGTTGCTCGAGTGGCTCAAGCGCGTCATTTAGACCCTAAGATTGTGGAAGAGCTTTTACAAAAGTATGTTGAACCGAAGCAGTTTGGTGTATTGGGGCAAGCGCGTGTTAATGTATTACAGCTCAATATTGCTTTAGATCAATTACAATCTACACATTAACTTAAAAAATAAAGTTGTTAGTTTACCGGATGATATCAAGTGCAAAGCAATCGCGAAAATCAGGCTGAGGCCTTATTAAATCATGTCAACAGATATCAAGCCGGTCGACTAACGGTCTTTCTCGGTGCGGCACCAGGTGTAGGAAAAACCTATGCCATGCTCGCCCGCGCCAAAGAATTATTTCAACAGGGCACAGATGTCGTTGTTGGTATTGTTGAAACCCATGGAAGAATCGAAACTCTAAAAATTTTGGAAGGGTTGCCTCAAATTTCTAGAAAAGAAATGCAATATCAGGGGCATACTTTAGAAGAAATGGACTTGGATGCTATTTTACTTAGGCATCCGCAAATCGTTTTGGTTGATGAATTGGCTCATCGCAACGTCCCAAATAGTCGTCATGAACGACGGTGGCAAGATGTTAATGAGTTGCTAGACGCTGGTATTGATGTATTTACCACTATAAATATTCAACATTTAGAAAGCCTAAATGATGTGGTCTATCAAATTACAGGCATTCGAGTAAATGAAACAGTACCAGATCGGGTATTTGACCGTATTCGGGACATTCGCTTAATTGATTTACCCGTCAGTGAGCTTATTGAAAGGCTCCATCAAGGAAAAGTCTATGTACCAGAGCAAGCAAATCTGGCATTACAAGGCTTTTTTAGCATTTCAAATTTAACAGCATTACGTGAACTCGCAATGCAATGCGTTGCTGAGCATGTCGATTCAGACTTAAAAGAGAGTTATGCCTCAAAGGGATTGAAATCTATCTCGTTGCAAAATGAATTGATGATTGCGATAGATGGGCAAGGCTCTTCTGAATATTTAGTACGGGCAGGCTGCCGTTTAGCAGAACGTAATGGTGCTACATGGACTGTAGTGAATGTTGCTAAAAGTTTGGACTTTGGGCAGAGTTCAGTGAGTTCTTATAAAAAAGAATACATCGAGATTGACCGTGCGTTTGAGTTGGCTCGGCAACTCGGTGGCCGAACAGAGGTTTTATATGGGCCGCGAGTTGCGTCAGTGTTAATGGATGCCGCCGTTGATCGAGGTATTTCCAATCTAGTCATTGGTAAAAGTATTTCACCGTGGTGGTTAAAGTTATTTAAGAAAAATTTAGCTCAGCAATTATTAAATCAAGAAAACTCGATTGCTTTAACCATTTTGCACCCAGAACAGGGCACTAAAAAGATTAATCAGCCCGAAAAACCTTCATTTTTATCATTAAAAGAAAGTGTTTTTGTTTTAGCTGTTACATGCGCAAGTATTTTTATAGCTCACTTCGCCGAAGTTCTATTTGGTATTGAAGACTTCTCTGTCATTTTTATTATTTCTGTTTTAATTGTTGCAACGAAAACCCGAATGCTTGCTGCTGTAGTGGCAGCCTTAATATGTTTCTTAGCTTATAACTTTTTCTTTATTGCGCCGCGTTATACCTTTCAGATTTCAGCACACCAAGGGGTGGTCACCGTTGTTGCTTTTTTTGCAGCAGCTTTAATTGCTGGCCGTTTAGCTTCTCAGTTACGCCAGCAAGTTTTATCTTTAAAAGCTGCGAATGCCTACACTACGGTAATGCAAGACTTGGCACGTAAGCTTTCTAGCGCAGTAAACCTTGAAGAAGTCATGCAAACAGGACGTATGACTTTAGAAACACAACTTCAAACTAAAGTGTGGATTTCTATTCGAGATAAGGTAATTTCATCTGATATTGAGCTAAATGATAAAGAAAAAGTAGCCGCAGAATGGTGTTTGAAACACAAGCAGCCATGTGGGCGTTTTACCGATACTTTGAGTCAGTCAAACTGGTGGTTTTTACCACTTTTAGAACAAAAAAATAGCCTAGGTATTGTGGGAATTTACTTTAAGGATGAAGTGGTTTCCTTAAATTTTGAGCAAAAGAAATTGACTGAAAGTGTAATTGAGTACATTGCACAGGCAGCACTTCGAACCCAATTGGTCAATGAGCTAGAACAAGCAAAAGTCACCAGTGAAACAGAGCGTTTGCGTTCTGCTTTATTATCTTCGGTATCGCATGATTTACGCTCGCCACTCGCTTCTATTATTGGGGCAGCAGACACACTTGCCAATTTTAAAGCTGAAATGACAGAACAAGACCAACAAGATCTGCTTGAAACAATTCATTTAGAAGGTGAGCGCTTAGACCGTTATATTCAAAACTTGCTTGATATGACGCGTTTGGGGCACGAAGGTCTAACTTTAAAAAGAGACTGGATTGGGGTAGATGAATTAATTGGTTCGGCAACCCGCCGTTTAAAGCGTTATAAACCAGATACGCAAGTGGTCGTTCAGTTACCTGAGCAATCGATTAGTTTGTATGTTCACCCAGCGCTGGTAGAGCAAGCCATTTTTAATGTTTTAGAAAATGCCGCAAACTTTTCACCTCCAGATGAATCTGTCATGATTCGTGCTCAACTTTCGTCAGAAGATGAGGTGAAAATAGAAATTGAAGATAAAGGTGTAGGCATCCCTGAAGACGAAAGACACCGCATTTTCGATATGTTTTATACTATGGAGCGTGGAGACCGTGGAAAATTCGGTACAGGTTTAGGGCTAACAATTGTAAAAGCGATTATTGGTGCTCATATGGGTACAATAGAAGCATTTTCAGGGCGCCAAAATAAAGGTACTTTAATTCAAATCAAATTACCCATTCATCCAGTAAAAGAATAAGTTGTAAATTCATGATAAGTTCAGAAACATCACCTGTAGAAACACGTATTGTGATTATTGATGATGAGCCTCAAATTCGTAAATTTCTAGACATTGCTTTAAGAACTCAAAAATACAAAACCACGCTCTGTGAAACGGGTTACAAAGGCCTAGAGGCATTAGCAACCCAAGGGGCTGATTTGGTGATTCTAGACTTAGGCTTACCCGATTTAGATGGGAAAGAAGTCCTTCAAGAATTACGTAGCTGGTCGAATGTTCCCGTTATTGTGTTATCTGTACGCGCTGATGAATACGAAAAAGTTGCTTTGCTAGATGCTGGTGCAAATGACTACATGACCAAGCCTTTTAGTGTGCAAGAGCTTTTGGCGCGCATTCGTGTCATCTTAAGAAATCAACCAATCCAGCAAGAAGCACATATTTATGACGATGGTTATCTTAAAGTCGATGTCACGCAACGTTTAGTTTGGATCGAGCAACAGCCAATTACTTTAACTCGAAAAGAGTTTCAACTTTTGACGTTATTAATGCGCTATCAAGGGCAGCTTTTAACACAGCCTCAGCTCTTAAAAGAGCTATGGGGACCCACCCATCAGGAAGATACGCACTATTTACGTATTTTGGTGGGTAAATTGCGCAGTAAGTTGGGAGATAACGCGATTCAGCCACGTTATATTGCTACTGAACCAGGTGTTGGGTTACGTTTTTTAGCTAAACAGAAAAATCATTAATTAGATGTAAAAAAACCTTAGGGTATTTCTCCCTAAGGGTTTGCAAAGTGGTTTATAGTTTTTTTGCTCTTTTTATTTTATATATCCCAATGTTGTTCTGCTTCAGTCATTTGACTGTAAATATTTTGATATTCAGCCTGTTTAACCGTGTACCAATGTTCTACAAAGTCTGCCCCTAAATACCCTTTTAAAATAAGACTTCCTTTAAATATTTTTAAGGCCTCTGGTTGGTTGTTAGCTAATAAAATGTGCTCGTCTGGAAATTTTAAAAGATGTGCAGGTTTTGGCAGTGGTAACTTATGAGATAAGCCATAAGACGCGCCCGCTAAAATAGTCGCTGTTACCAAATAGGGATTACAGTCCGCTCCAGCAACACGATACTCTAAGCGTTGATTTTGTACGTCTGAGCATGGAATTCGGATTGCAACATTTCGGTTGTTAGTATCCCAATTAGCTTCTAATGGCACGTGATGACCAATTTTAAAACGTCTATAAGAATTAATATTAGGCGCTAAAATCGCCATAGATGCAGGCATTAACTCAATGAGTCCGCTAATCGCGCTCAATAATTTGGCTGCAAGCTCACCTTTTTCTTCTTCTGAGCTAAATATATTTTGATGGTATTGATTCAGCATACTCATATGAAAATGCATACCACTACCAGCCTTTGCCAAGTTTGGTTTCGCCATGAAACAAGCGGTTAAGTCATGCTTTCTTGCAACTTGTTTAACAATTCTTTTTAAGGCATTAATTTGATCGCAGAGTTTTAAAATGTCATGGCTGTGTTGAAGGTTTAATTCATATTGTCCAGGGGATGACTCTGCAACAATAGCGGTAATTTCAATTGATTGTAGTAGGGCTGCTTTTTCAACTTCATCCAGAACTTGCTGATAATTATTTGGCGCATCTATATCAAAACATTGGTTTTCTGAACATATCTCGGATTGATGCTGAGGTGAGAAAAGATAAAACTCTAGCTCGGCAGCCATGACAGGGAAATAATTATTAGCATGTAACTGATTTAATAATTTTTTTAATATATTACGTGGTTCATAGCGACAGCCAGAACCATCTTCTTCTTGCATGGATAGGTAAAGCTGAGCATTTAATTCTGGGGATAAGGCACTGGGTTGCAAGCTGCCTAAAATGGGCAGGCAAAGTCTATCTGGTTCACCAATATATTTTCCCAGACCTGTTTCTTCAATCACTTTTCCATCAAGGCTCATGGCATAAACAGAAAGAGGAAAATAACATCCATTCGATAGATTTTTCAGACTCTTAACGTCAATACGTTTGCCACGAATATGCCCGTTTAAGTCATGTAGACAAATATCGATGTGCTGAGTGTGAGGGTATAAACTTAAATATTCATCAACTTCTTTTAAAAAAAGCTCTGAGTTGAACGTATGACTTTGTGTCTGTGGAATAAAATCATCTGATATTTTAAATACCTTAAAGTGAGGATCTTTTAAGTTTAAATTTGGGTAAATAAGCGTACTCATTATAAAAAACCTGGGTGGTTATTTAGCTAAAATCCTACCTTAGCCCTTGAAGTAAATCGCGTAAAAAAAGAGTAAAATGACAAAGGGTTTTTTTATAAATAATTTTGGATTTTTATTTTAATAATCATAAAGTTAATTGTCATTTTTATGATAAGGCTTTAAAGTAAAATTAACGTATAAGGGCCATCAAAGAGTTGTCTGATCGTTCATGATTTCGCTTTTAAAAATTAAACATAATTAAGAATTGTGATCCTTAAATTTGGTGAGATGGTCAAACTGCTTTAAACTTAAAATCTTATCCAGTTAAACATTTATGTATAAATCTTGAATTGAGCAAGACTTATATAGTGTATGTACTGGAATTTTATTTTTTGCGTTTTTTTAATTTTTATTTTTGAGTTCTCTTAATATGAAAAATATCGGTTTAGCCATTTTAGCAATCAGCCTTTCAGGTTGTGCTGCAATGAGCGTAGAAGAATGTAAGACTGCGAATTGGTCATTAGTGGGTGAGAAAGATGGTTCGAAAGGTTCTTCGCCACGTTTAGATCAATATTACAAAGCATGTGGAAAAGCCAATATTGTTCCAGATCAAAAGTCATATGAACGTGGGTATAAAGAAGGCCTAGGTTATTATTGCCAGCCAGCAAATATTTTTTATAACGCTTTAGAAGGTAACGGTAATATTAATGTATGCCCAGTTGAGCAGCGTAATCGTTTAAGACCTTATTATCGAGCTGCCTCAGATTACTATAATGCAAAAGCTGAATATGATCGTTATGACGAGAAGTTTAAGCAATATTCTGACAGTGCTTATAACGAAAAATTAAAGCCAGAAGAGCGTGAACGTTATCGTAAGCTTTTAAGAGAATTACAAATTGATCGTGACCGTATTAACAGAAACTATTGGAACTCAATTCGAGATATCGAACGTTTTAAATATGATCATGGATTAAAATAATATTTTAAAAAAGGATTGATCTGAATGAGATCAATCCTTTGTTTTTTTAAAGATAATAGCTCGTTTTTGTCATTAACTTTGAAATAGCAGTCATTGTGATTTTTACTGCATATGGTAATTCAACACCACCTGCTTCAAGTGCAGTATGACGGTGATGCAATTCATCTTCATTCATTTGCTCTAGAATTTTGCGCGAGCGTTCATCTTGTGCTGGTAACTGATTTAAGTGATCTTGTAAATGTAGACTAACTTGACGTTCAGTTTCAGCAACAAAACCTAAGCTATATTTATCACCTGCAATACCGGCAAGAGCACCCATACCATATGAAAGGCCATACCAAATCGGGTTCAATAAGCTTGTATGACTATTTAGCTCTTTTAAACGGTCTTCACACCAAGCTAAATGGTCTTGTTCTTCAATCGCTGCCTGTTGCATTTCGCGGCGTACATTTGGCAATTTCGCTGTCAATGCTTGCCCATGATAAAGTGCTTGAGCACACACTTCACCACTGTGGTTAACACGCATTAAACCTGCAACATGGCGAGCATCTTCTACACCAAGTTTTGCTTCTACTGTTTCAGCTGGATTTTGGCGCTGCGCTGCTGTTGCACCCGGAACAAGACTACGTAATGCTTGATCAAAAGAGTTAATAAGTTGATCAATTCCAGTATAGTGGCGCATAAATTAGTCCTCCAAAGAAAGATGTGCTGTGGCAAGCATTGGTTTTAGTCGGGCAAGAAGCCATATACTAAAGATTGCACTAAGTACAGCTGTAATAATAAATAGTATTTTAATATCAATTTTTAAAACACTTAAGATTAAGATTGAGAAAATTGCAGAAGAAACCATAAAAACGGCATTTAAGATGTTATTTGCTGCAACCACTCGGGCACGATGTGAGCGTGGTGAGTAAGCCTGCATCATGGCATATAGAGGAACAATATAAAAACCGCCACTAATACCCAATAAAGTCACAGCAATCATGACATGGTAGTAAACCCAGCCTTGGGTAAAAACATCTTTTAAAGTCAGTAATGCTCCAGTTCTTTCAGGTACAAAAGCCAGACTGGCTGCAAGGTAGAGCGCAAAAACAGTAAGGCCAACTGCACCGATTGGCACCATTTTAATATTAATTTCTGAACCACCAATTTTGCGGCAAAGAAGAGAACCCACACCAATACCGACTGAAAAGAAAGTGAGTAATAGGCTAACCACATTTTCCGATGCATGAAGGTTTTGCTGAGTCAACTGCGGAATTTGGGTTAAATAAGTCGCTCCATAAAACCAGTACCATGAGTTACCTAACAAAATTGTAAACACTAATGGTAAGCTTTTGGCATATTTGATAGTTTGAAAACTTGTACGGATAAAGTTCCAGTCAATATCTAAATCAGGTGCGGCAACTTTTTGTGGCAAGATGAAACGGCTGAATAAATAGCCTATGCAAGCAATCGTTACTACAGTAATACTAATCCACAATAAGTTTCCATCTGATGATGCAATTACGGCACCCCCCAAGATCATTCCGAATAAGATGGCCATGGATGTACCAGACTGAAACAGGGCATTGCCAGACATGAGTTCATGTGGTTTTAAGATTTCTGGCAAAATGGCATATTTAATGGGACCAAAGAAAGTCGAATGTGTGCCCATCAAAAATAGGGCTAAAAGAAGCAACCATAAATGCCCCAATAAAAAACCGGCAGAACCGATGAGCATAATAATGATTTCTAAAATTTTTATGCCACGGACAAGTTGTGAACGTTCATACTTATCAGCAATTTGTCCGGCAGTTGCTGAAAAAAAGAAATATGGCAAAATAAACAGCAATGCTGCTAAATTATTGAGTGTGCTTACTGGGGCAGATTGTTGCTGAATCCAACCATAAGTAATGACTAACAATAAAGCTTGCTTATAAACATTGTCATTTAATGCGCCAAAAAACTGGGTAAAAAACATCGGTACAAACCGACGTGATGTCATCAGGGATTCATCTTGTTTCATCATGTGCAAGCTTCATTGAGTTTTATAAAAAAATGTGACGGAGTGTTAATTTGCATCTAAAACCATGTATGATATTTTTAACGCTTGATTAAATGAAAAATCAATGGTTTTGAGTGAGTTTTGTCCTCATATTGGTGCGTTTATTAAAAAATAAGTTTAGAGTTTTTCATGCCTTCTAAAATTAAGTTTAAACAGTCAACTCTTTCTCACTCTATGCATTTAATCTTAAAAATGCAGAGTATACCTAAACTTATTTGTAGCAGCTTATTATTAAGTTTATGTGTTACTCCTTGTTATGCTCAAAGTTCGGCTGAGACCGTTACGCCAGAAGCAAACCAGACGGTAACAGATTCATTGGTACAACAAACCAATACAAATAACCCAAGTGATGTTCCAATTACCGATGTCGCTACTCTTGTAACTCAAGCACAGCAACAACAAGATAGCTTGGCTATATTGCAACAACAAGAACAATTTCCGAATCAGATTGAAGAATTTAAGCCAATTACGCTTGATAATCTTGAAGACTTACCTGTTATGCCTGTTGATCAGAATATGGCAAATGAAATTTATCGGGTAGCAGAAGAGGCAAAAAACGAGGCTCAAAACTTCCAGAATGGTACGCAAAAACAACCAGAAATGGTGGTGAATGACGCATCACAAGCAGAATTACATGAAATTAATCAGGCCCCTGTAAATATTGACCAGCTCATGCATGAGATTCAATCTGATAGTAAGATTATGGTTGAAGCCAATGAAACAGGAAAAACTTTACCTGAGCTTACTGCTGCCGTTGAAGAGCCACCCGAAGAAAAAGGTTTCTTTAGACGTATATTCAATAAAATCCGTCCACCTCGGGTAATTCCAATGGAGCAGATACCCCGTATTACTGCTGAGGTTACGGGTGCGCCAGATGATTTAGCTAAAAATATCAAAGGTAAATTATCTACATTTACCCAAGAATCATTTGAAGATTTTAATGCAGCACTACCGCAACTTAGGAGCTTAAGTAACCAAGCTGCTCAAGCTGTAGGCTATTACAATGCCGAGTTTCGTTTTGAAAAGTTAAGTGCCAGTCGCGTACGCGTTAATGTAACGCCAAATGAACCAGTACGGATTAATGAACAAAACATTGAATTTACTGGTGCTGGTGCAAAACAGCCACAATTTCAGGTCATACGTTTAGTTCCTGACCAAGATGTAGGTGATATTTTTAATCATGGCCTTTACGAAACCACTAAAAGCCGAATTGTCGATGCTGCATCAAATAATGGTTATTTTGATGCGTATTGGCGTTTACATGACGTAAAAGTGAGCCAACCTGAAAATAAAGCAGATATTAACCTCAAGTATGAGACGGGTGAGCGTTATAAGCTTGGTAAGGTTGAGTTTCGCATGAGTGATCCATCAAAACCATTACCTTTAAATATGAATATTCTTGAAAGCATGGCACCGTGGAAAGAGGGTGATGACTATGCTTTTTGGCGTGTAAATGTTTTAGCAAATAACCTGACTAACTCACGCTATTTTAACTATACCTTGGTTGATTCAATTAAACCCGACCCAATTGAAAAACCACTTGAGTTACCACCCGATTTACAAGCGTTGGTCGATCAGCAGAATGTTGATATTGACGAATCGAAGCTGCTTCCTTTAGAGCAACAACAACTTGCTAAAGCACGCCAGTTGGCTTCCTCAAGTAAAGAAGTAACACAAAATGTGGTAGATGAAAAACAATTTGCCGGAACTGAAAGTGTACAAGCCGCACCCGCATCTTTAAAAGCTGCGACTGTACAGCATGAAGAACAAGAGTCTGAACAAGACCGTTTACAGGCTCAAGCTCGGGAAGAAAAACGTATACCAGTGATTGTGACGTTAAATGCCGATAAACTAAATAGTCTGGAAACAGGTATTGGTTATGGTACCGACACTGGCGCCCGTTTACGTAGCCAATATAGACGTTCGATTGTAAATAAATACGGTCATTCATTTGATGCTAACTTAGAAGTTTCTGAAATTCGTCAATCTATAGATGGGCGCTATAGTATTCCTTATAAACATCCATTAAATGATTACTTTAATATTGTGGGTGGTTACGAGCGTGAAACGAGAGATGATATTGGTCCGGATGTAAGTTTACTTACAGAATCGGCAGTTTTAGGGGGTGAACGAGTTATTAAAAAACCGCTCGGAAACTGGCAACATACCATTGGGGTACGTTATCGTCTCGACCGCCTAACTCAAAAGGGGAATGTGGATATCTCTGAGCTACCAGATGCCTTTAAAACTGCTGCATCAGAGCAAGAAGCATTATTATTTAGTTATGAGACCTCTAAAACTTCAAGTAATACACGCTTAAACCCGACTAAAGCTTTTAAACAAACTTATAAATTAGAATTAGGTAGCGAAAGTTTACTTTCAGATGCCAATATGGCGATTGCAACAGCGGGTTGGAGATTTATTTATTCTTTAGGTGAAAATGATGACCATCAGTTTGTTGGGCGGTCCGATTTTAGTTATATTTTTACCGATGAGTTTGATAAAGTTCCATACAATTTAAGATTCTTTACTGGTGGTGACCAGACAATTCGTGGTTTTGATTATAAAAGTCTTTCACCAGAAGATAATGGATATAAGATTGGTGGACAGGCTTTAGCAGTAGGCTCTTTAGAATATAACTATCAATTCAAAGAGGGTTGGCGAGCAGCTGTTTTTTCTGATTTTGGTAATGCTTACGATAAGAGTTTTAGTAATCCGACGGCCTATAGTGTGGGTGTTGGTATTCGTTGGAAGTCCCCAATTGGACCAATTCGTTTAGACGTGGCTTCTGGTATTTCTGATGATAACCATCCGATTCGTTTGCATTTCTTTATTGGTCCACAACTTTAAAAATAAAATTTTATTAGGTTTATTTTATGGCGGAAGTAGAACAGCAGCCCACTTCGGCACCTAGCTCTCCTAAGAAGCGACGTATTTTGCGTAGCTTCTTGCTGACAATCTTGATCATACTTTTATTACTTGTTGCTTCCATCATTATTATGATGTCGACTGACCGTGGAAGTCGTTTTTTATTAGATCGTGTTTTACAAGCTCAGCAAGTCATTAAATACGAGTATGAGGGGGGTAATTTACTCAGGGGAATTATTCTTAAAAATATTATTGTTCAGTTAAAAGAAGTTGTCGTTACTTTAGATAGAGCTGATGTCCGTTTAGGGTGGCGTTCTTTAATATTAGAAAAAGAAGTGCATTTGAGCAATGCAGATGTCCGTAACCTAGTTATTATTAACAAAGCTCCGCCATCGGATAAGCCATTTGAGTTTAAACCCATTAAATTACCATTTGTGCTTCGTGTAGATGTTGGAGATGTTGATCATTTAGAAATTAAAAATTCAGGTTCTGTCGTAAATTTCCATGACGTTCATCTAAATGATGCTTTGTGGTCAGAGACAAAACTGAAATTTGAAAATTCAAGTATGGATATGGGGTATCTTTCTGTTCATAACGCAACAGGAAATATGGACTTTAGCGGTAAATATCCACTGAATGCGACTGCAGATTTAAGAATTCCTTCTTTAAAAAGTTTAAACATCCAAAATATTAAGGTGGCAGCGCGGGGTAGTTTAGATACCTTGCAAGCCGGTGTAGCAACGACAACACCAGATTTATTAACAGGTTGGGTTGTTTTACATCCTGTTCGTCATGAAGTGCCTATGCAAGGTGCATTGTTACTCAAAAATTATCACTTGCCTTTACTGGTTGAGCAAAAATTATTTGCTAAAAACGGTGTAATTAAATTTCAGGGTGATGTTAAGCAACTCAACTTGGCACTTGAGACAGATTTAAAAGGGGAGAATTTACCTGAAGGCCAGTACAACGCCTTAATGAATACTGATCTGGTTCATCAGTTGAATATTACTGATTTTAACGGGCAGGTCATGAAGGGTGCAGTTAATCTTAAAGGATTAGTGAACTGGAAAGATCATGTCACTTGGGACATCAAAGGTCGCCTAGATCATGTTAATCCTAAAGACAAAGCTATTCCACAGGTCGTTCAGGATTTCTTGCCGCCAAGTCTAGATGCAGCCGTTTCTTCAACTGGCTCTTTGGAAAAAGGTACGGAAGTATTTGCCAATGTAGACTTTGACCGCTATGAATCTTGGAAACTTAAACTAAACCAAGCACCTGAAAAGAATAAGAAGCCACAACCAATGTTTATGAATGTGGCTTGGGCAAATATAGATCGTGCTATGCCATATATAGGTTGGTTAAGTAGTGATAGTGGTCAAGTTGATTTGACTTTGCGAGATGGTCAGCAAGATATTAAAGTTTCGACAAAAGTATATCAGCATGAACAGACCTTATTACCGGCTGGACAATATTTAGCAACTTTGAATGTTAAAGATAATATTCTTAATGTTCCTAGTTTTAGTTTTGCGGCTCAAAAGGGTAGCCTCACAGGTCAGGCCAAAGTCTTATTACCAAGTGAAAAACGTCAGCTGGCATGGAATGCATTATTAAATGCAAAAGACTTTAATCCACAAAGTATACATACAGCGGCGCCTGTTAACTTGCTCAACGGATCAATTAAAGCCAGCGGTTTTGCAAAGCCAAATCAACAAATTATTCAGCTTGAAAAAATTGATTTAAAAGGTCGCTTGGCTCAAGCAGGTCAAGAAATGGTTGCGCTAGCTGGAAAAAGTACAGCAGCTTTATTATTTAATGATGTTAAAGCTGGTGGCGGTTTTAAAGGCTTTGCGGTCAATTATGACGGATCTTTAAAAGCGCTTAATCAAGCCAATGGACTATTAAAGTTTTCTATTGCAGGTACCCCAGAATTTATCCGAATTAGTCAGTTACAACATAATGGTGTTGCTGGGAAAATCTATGCGACTGGGGCATTAAATTTAAAAGACCGTATTGCTTGGGATATTAATAGCTCGTTAGTACGCTTTAAACCTCAATATTTTGCCTCCAGTGTAAAAGGTGAAATTTCAGGAAATGTAAAAACACAAGGCATCTGGTCTGACAAGTTAAAGCGTATTGATATTCAACAATTGAACCTTGCGGGTTATTTGAATAATAAGCCAGTCAGAGGTAAAGGTAACTTATCCATACTTATGGATTCGAACCAAAAAGGTTTTTTACCTCAGCAATTTGAAGCAAATAATCTATTTTTAGTTTATGCGCAAAACCAGTTGCAGGCGACTGGTAATGCACAGAATTTAAAAATTAAGCTGAATGCACCTGCGCTTTATGAGTTGTATCCGGGTTTAAGTGGGCGTGCATATGGAGACTTGAGTGTCCAATCTCAACCGCGTTTGAAAGCTACGGCGAATATTGCAGTTGATAATTTTGCATTTAATACATTAGTCAGTATTAAAAAACTTCGTATCCAGGGTGAATTGCCTACTTCCGAAACAACACCAACTCAGTTAACAGCAAAATTAGACAATTTACGTAGTGGTAGCCGTCAAATTCAGTCTGCTGAGGTGAATTTAACAGGAACAAGAAAAGCACATTTATTAAAAGTGCAAGGAAATAATAATGTTTCTAAATTCTATGTTCAGTTAGCAGGTGGATTTAATGCGAAGAATGATTGGTTAGGGCAAATTCAAAAAGGAAGTTTTGATTCACGCCGGATTCGTCTAGCACAAAATCAAAATGCACCAGTTGTTTTCTCATCGGCACGTTCTGAGTTATATGTTGGGCAACACTGCTGGCAAAGTACAAATAGCCAGTTGTGTCTTGACCAGCCTGTGCGTGTGAGTAAAGCACAAGGTAATATTTCATTTGTTACTCAAAATCTAGATTTAGGTGATTTTGCTGCATTCATGCCGGAAGGTTTGGCTATGACAGGCCAACTTAATGGTTATGCTAAAGCTTCTTGGGTAAATGGTGGGCATCCTAAGCTTGATGCACGCTTAGTGACAAGAAAAGGTGAACTGGGCTTAGCAGCGGAAGACCCGCAAGATCCACCGACTACTTTGGCTTATGATGAACTGAGTGTAATTGCGAAAAGTATTTCAGAAGGCTTATTGTTCCGTGTCGATGTAAAAACACCTGATATTGGTACAGGATATGCGAATGTTATTATTAATCCATACCAATCATCTATGCCGATGCATGGAGAGGTAGCTTTTAACGATGTACAGTTAAAAGTGTTAAAACCATTCATTCAAGATGTACGTTCAATGAGTGGTACCTTAGCCTTAGCTGGCAAAGTGAATGGTACTTTGACCCAGCCACAGTTTACGGGCGAAATGCGTTTGAAAAACGGGGCGATCAGTATGATTTCCCTGCCGGTTAATTTAACCAATGTACAGGTGTATTCATCTATTCGTCAGGACATGGCAACAATTGATGGTGCATTCAATAGTGGACAAGGTGTAGGGTTACTTAAAGGTAGTTTTGACTGGAAAAATGCACCGCGTCTACAGTTAAACTTAAAAGGTGATAACTTACTTGTACGTCAAGCTCCATTAATTACGGCCATTGCAAATCCGAATTTGACACTTGATATGTATCCTTTTGATAAGCGTTTAAGCTTGAAAGGATCAGTAGATGTTCCTCGTGCACGTATTTCAATGCCTGAAACAACTGCACCAGTGGTTAACACATCTTCAGATGTTCGTATTGTTCGCCAAGGTCAGGACCCACTTGCAATTTTACGTGCAGCAAAACCGTGGGATATCCGTGCAGATATCTCGGTAAATATTGGCAATCAAGTCATCTTCCAAGGCTTTAACAGTAATATTCCTTTAGTGGGGCGTTTGAATTTAACCCAACGCGGTTATGAAACAGCAATGCGAGCAATGGGTGCTATTGGTGTAAGTCAAAAAGTGAAAATTGAGGCCTATGGTCAAAGCCTAGATTTAAACCGTGCAATTGCCCGTTTTAATGGCCCATTGGCAAACCCGACGTTAGATATTGATGCGAATAAAAATGTTCAGGGTAGTATGGTTGGGGTTCGTGTCACTGGTACTGCTTCATCACCAAACATTCAAGTTTATAATGATGCAGGCCTTTCTGAACAAGAGGCATTAAATGCACTCGTGACAGGGCGTATTAATGAAGGTGCCAGTGGTTTAAGTAATGCAGAAGGCTTTAAATCTGATGTGAACAATACAATTGCTGCTGCCGGTATTAGTATGGGCTTGGGTGGTACTCGTGCTTTAACGAATCAAATTGGACGTACTTTTGGTTTGAGTGGTCTTGCATTAGATGCTCAAGGTACAGGAGATGATACTCAAGTAAGTTTAACTGGGTACATTACACCTGATTTATTTATTCGTTATGGTGTGGGAGTGTTTACTCCAGTCAATAAACTGACGTTGCGTTATCAAATGAACCGCCGTTTGTATTTAGAAGCAAGTCAATCTTTAGAACGAGCAATAGATTTATTCTATAACTGGCGATTCTAAACGCTTGAAGAACACTAAAAACCGAGATGAAAACATCTCGGTTTTTTATTGAAGGTTGGGCAAAAATAAAGACATAAAAGTAGAATTTTTGCAAAGTCTGTCAGATTCAGTATGATGTGGGCAGCATAGTCTGTGTAGAGTAATGATGAAAAAAGTTTTATTTGTTTTAATGGGCATGTTATTAGTCGGCTGTACAGAAAAAAAGCCTTTAACACCTGAAGAGCAATGGCATGGCTATTGTACAAGTGTGGGAAATGCAGCAAGAAGTATTCTGTTTGACCGTCAGCAAGCAATTGAGAAGTCTCAAGCCATTGAGCATGCTAATAAAATTGAAGACGAAATTACGAAAAAATTCATCTTTAATATTATTGAAAAAGTTTACGCCATTCCACAAGACGAATTAAAAACGAATCCAGAAGCCTTACAAGAAAAGATTAGAAAACAAATGACAGATGAGTGTTTGGTTACCCCACATGACAAAATGCCAAACTACAAAAAATTCTAAGTGTATAAGACATCATCAAACACTCCACTAAGGTGGAGTGTTCTTTTAACTTAAAATACCGCATGATAAATCCATCATTAAGATCATTATTTATACACGGGTATTTAGTTACAAAATAATGGGCATCACGGAGAAACACCCCGCGCTCATTAACTTTTGGCTTGAACTCTAGTAAAATTTTGTAGTCCATATTACTTGTGAAGCTTTGTGAAAGCTGGAATTTACAAGTAATTTTTTAAAAAAAGAGGAATGAACACCGTGCTAGAAGCTTACCGCCAACACGTTGCTGAACGTGCCGCACTCGGAGTCCCACCGAAGCCACTTGATGATGCTCAAACTGCTCAACTTGTTGAGTTATTAAAAAACCCACCGGCAGGTGAAGAAGCATTCTTGGTTGATTTGCTTGAAAACCGTGTTCCTGCAGGTGTTGACCAAGCAGCTTACGTAAAAGCAGCTTTCTTGGCAGCGATTGCAAAAGGCGAAGCGACATCTCCGCTAGTTTCTAAAGAACGTGCAGTTTATTTACTAGGTACGATGCTTGGTGGCTATAACGTAGCGCCTTTAGTTGAGCTTCTGGATGATGCTGAATTAGGTAGCTTGGCTGCTGAAGCTTTGAAAAAAACATTACTTGTATTTGATGCGTTCCATGACGTAGCTGATAAAGCTAAAGCTGGCAATGCAAATGCAAAAGCTGTTTTACAATCTTGGGCTGATGCTGAATGGTTCACTAGTCGTAAAGATGTACCAGAAGAAATCAAAATCACTGTGTTCAAAGTAACAGGTGAAACAAACACTGATGACTTGTCTCCAGCTCAAGACGCATGGAGCCGTCCAGACATTCCATTGCATGCAAATGCAATGTTGAAAAATGAGCGTGATGGTATCAACCCTGAAAAACCAGGTGAAGTTGGTCCATTAAGCCAAATTAAAGAACTCATTGCTAAAGGCAATCAAGTTGCTTATGTTGGTGACGTTGTTGGTACAGGTTCATCTCGTAAATCTGCAACAAACTCTGTTCTTTGGTTCTTTGGTGATGAAATCGCTCACATTCCAAACAAAAAAGACGGTGGTGTGTGCTTAGGCGGTAAAATCGCTCCGATCTTTTTTAACACAATGGAAGATGCTGGTGCATTACCAGTAGAGATCGATGTTTCTAACATGAACATGGGTGACGAAGTTACTCTTAAAATCGATCATGCTGCTGCAAAAGTAACTGCGTTCAAAAATGGCGAACAAATCGCTGAGTCTGAACTTAAAACTCCAGTACTTTTAGATGAAGTACGTGCTGGTGGTCGTATTAACTTGATTATTGGTCGTGGCTTAACTGCTAAAGCGCGTGAAGCTTTAGGTTTAGCTCCATCTACATTATTCCGTACTCCAGTACAACCAGCTGACACTGGCAAAGGTTTCACTTTAGCTCAGAAGATGGTTGGTCGCGCATGTGGTCTTCCAGAAGGTCAAGGTATCCGTCCAGGTACTTACTGTGAACCTAAAATGACTACAGTTGGTTCTCAAGATACAACTGGTCCTATGACTCGTGATGAGTTAAAAGACTTAGCTTGCTTGGGCTTCTCTGCTGACTTAGTAATGCAGTCTTTCTGTCACACTGCTGCTTATCCAAAGCCAGTTGACGTACAAATGCAACATACACTTCCAGACTTCATCATGAACCGTGGTGGTGTATCTTTACGTCCAGGTGACGGTATTATCCACTCTTGGTTAAACCGTATGCTTCTTCCAGATACAGTAGGTACTGGTGGTGACTCGCATACTCGTTTCCCAATTGGTATTTCGTTCCCAGCAGGTTCTGGCCTTGTAGCTTTCGCTGCTGCAACTGGTGTAATGCCACTTGATATGCCTGAATCAGTTCTTGTTAAGTTCAAAGGTAAAATGCAGCCTGGTATCACTTTACGTGACCTTGTACATGCGATTCCTTACTATGCAATCAAAGAAGGCGATCTTACTGTTGAGAAAAAAGGTAAGAAAAACATCTTCTCTGGTCGTATCTTAGAAATCGACTTAACAGAAATGGAAACTGACTTAACAGTTGAGCAAGCATTCGAACTTTCTGATGCTTCTGCTGAACGTTCAGCTGCTGGTTGTGCAATCACACTTTCAGAAGAGAAAGTTGCTGAGTACTTACGTTCTAACATCACAATGCTTAAGTGGATGATTTCACAAGGCTATGGTGATGCACGTACGATGGCTCGCCGTGTTGAAAACATGGAAAAATGGTTAGCAAACCCAAGCTTACTTAAAGCTGATGCTGATGCTGAATACACTAAAGTGTATGAAATTGACTTGTCAGAAATCAAAGAACCTATCCTTTGCTGCCCGAACGATCCAGATGATGCGAAACTTCTTTCTGACGTTCAAGGCGACAAAATTGATGAAGTATTCATCGGTTCTTGTATGACTAACATTGGTCACTTCCGTGCTGCTGGTCAGTTACTTGAGAAAGTGCCAAGCGGTTCATTAACAACTCGTTTATGGTTGGCTCCACCAACACGTATGGACGAACATCAGTTAATGGAAGAAGGCTTCTATAACACTTATGGCCGTGCTGGTGCGCGTACAGAAATGCCTGGTTGTTCATTATGTATGGGTAACCAAGCACGTGTTGCGCCGAACACAACTGTTGTTTCGACTTCTACACGTAACTTCCCTAACCGTTTAGGCCAAGGTTCTAACGTTTACTTAGCGTCTGCTGAGCTTGCATCTGTTGCTGCTGTACTTGGTAAATTACCAACTCCAGAAGAATACCAACAATATGCAGCTCAAATTGACAGTATGTCTGCTGACATCTACAAATATTTGAATTTCGACCAAATGGGCGAATATACAAATGCTGCTGATAAAGTAGATACTAAGAAAATTGCTGCTGCTCAGTTGACTTAATAGGACGATTTAGTACAAAAAGGAGCTGATTATTCAGCTCCTTTTTATTTTAATGAGAATTGGTACATATTTTAATTCTTAAAATAATAAATTAATCATGTTTTATTCTAATAAAATGTAAAAATAAATATAACGCTAGATATTAAAGAAGATTTTGTTTTAAAATATTTGTATGAACTTAAAAATAATTAAAAAGAACATGGGTATTTTATATATGGAATTTAAAAATGCTAAAGACAATTGTTGAATTTAAATTTGATGATTATCAGCTATATGATCAAAATTTATCAGCAGAAGACGGGAATACTTTAGTACAGAAAACTGAAGATATTGCACAATATATTTATAGTATATTAAAAAATAGATATCACTTAAATATTGAGTTAAATGCTGAGCGTTGGGGCTGGGAAATAGAAGTGCCATTACCTGAGATTACGATGTATATCGGTATTAGCGTTTATGAAGAATACAGTAATGGTTTTGCAATATTCATTTCACCAAATACGCCAATTTTAAGAAGATTTCTTTTTAGAAAGTTAGATATTACTCACCATATTATGTTGCTACAAAATTATATTAATGTCATTTTGAAGTCCCATGCCGGTATATATGATGTGCAATGGTGGGAGGAAAATGAGTTTAGATATGTTGCAGCGCATTAAAATATAATTAGTAAATATGAAATATTATTTATGATTGTTTAGCTAATACAATTAATAAAATATTTTATTGGCCGCTATAGTGGTGAATTTACGTATGTGAGCTTAATATATGTTCAATATAACGTGGTTCAGATCCGTATGCGAATTTTAGCATGGAAGACAGTACGTCGGTTCTTCTATAACAACCTTCATAATCATGATTACGAAACGGCAGTAAGTAGATGTATTAACTACTTTTTAGTTTTCTTAATTATTGGTAATGTAGTTGCTGTATTACTAGAAACAGTAAATGATCTGTATTACAGCTACCGTATATGGTTTGACTACTTTGAAAATGTCTCAATTGCAATTTTCAGTGTTGAATATCTCTTACGGCTCTGGAGTATAGTCGAGCGTGATCCCACACAAGCTGCATGGAAGCAACGTTTAGCATGGATGAAAAGTGGTGAAGCACTGATTGACCTCATGGCAATTTTGCCTGCGTATCTAAATTTCTTTGTACGAATAGATCTTCGTATGTTAAGAATTTTACGATTACTTCGACTATTAAAATTAACTCGCTATTTCATCTCATTGCAAATATTGCTATGTGTGATTAAGCGAGAAAAAGGTTCCTTTCAGGCAGTGATTTTTATTTTAATCATTATGATTATTATGACTGCCTCTGGTATTTATGTCGTTGAGAATAAAGCACAACCGGAAGCTTTTAGCTCTATTCCTAAAGCAATGTGGTGGGCGGTTGTGACTTTAACTACAGTCGGATATGGCGATGTCACACCAGTAACTAGTCTAGGAAAATTATTGGGAGCCTTAATTACAATTCTAGGGGTAGGGATTGCTGCTTTACCAGCTGGTATTTTAGCTTCTGGTTTGGCCAATGAACTTAACCAGCGTAATCAGCGCCTTGAACAAGAGTTCCGTGAGTTACTTCAAGTGCGTGGTATTGATATCATGCATGATGAAGTTGAAATAGAACGTATTCGACAAAAAGTAGGGCTACCAAAAGAACAAGCGCATAATCTGATTATCCAAATTATGCGCGAAAAAGTATTAGAAGAGAAAGAAGCTGTTAGAGAGAAGAAATGTTATTGCCCGCGCTGTGGTGAAAAGTTAACAGATTAGAGACTCAACGAAAGCCTGATCATACTCAGGCTTTTTGAGTTGCTTTTTCTACAGCAAATGCAATAAGTAAGATAATAAGGCCACCAAGGCTCAGTACAAAACCTACCCAGATTGGTGCAATCCAACCCATCTGATGGCTCAGTACCCAACCACCTAAAAAAGCGCCTAATGCATTAGCAAGATTAAAGGCGGAGTGGTTAAGTGAAGCTGCTAGCGTTTGCGCATCACCTGCAACATCCATGAGGCGCGTCTGTAAAGCCCCACCTAAACCCATAACGGTTAGGCCAATTAAGAATAAAGAGCCAATTGCGCTATAGATATTACTCATTAGAAAGCTTGCGACTACAAATGCGATCGCTGAGCTGATGAGTACGCCCACAATAGTTTTATTGAGGTTTTTATCTGCAAGCCAACCCGCAGCTAAACCACCAATCACCATCCCGATGCCCCACAGCGCTAATGCAATAGGAACAATCTGGATATTAACTTTAGTGTATTCAGTGAGAATTGGTGAGACATAGCTATATACCGAGAACATACCCCCAAAGCCAATTGCGCCGACTGCAAGGGTTAACCACATATTTATATTTTTAAGCCCAGCTAATTCTGTTTTTATGCTGGCAGTAGCTTGAACTGGAATATTCGGTACAAAGCAAGCTACAGCAATTAAAGTAAAGAATGCGATCGTTGCTGAAAATTCAAAACCTGCTCTCCAGCCAAAATGTTGACCTAACCATGTTGCTAAGGGTACGCCAATAACGGTAGCAACGGTCAGTCCCATCATCATTTGCGCAACTGCTGAAGCTCTTCGTGAAGGGCCTGCGAGTTCAGCCGCGACTAAAGCGCCGACACCAAAATATGCGCCATGAGGTAAACCTGCAATAAAACGAGAGACTAAAACGGTTTCTGGGGTATGTGCTAAAGCTGTACATGCATTGGCAATACCATAAAACAGCATGAGGCAAAGCAATAAGGTCTTTCTAGGTACTTTGGCACCCAAAATCGCAATAATAGGGGCACCAATAACAACACCTAATGCATAAGCACTAATAAAATGCCCTGCTTCAGGTACTGTAATCTTTAAATTGTGTGCAATTTCCTGAATAAGACCCATTGCGACAAATTCTGTAGTGCCAATACAGAAACCGCCTACTGCGAGAGAAAAAATTGCCAAGAAGAGTGAGTAATGTCGAGGGGAAGAAGAAGGGGATTGGGGTGACGCCATAATAAATTAATAAAAGGAAACTCAAAAAAGAAAGTATAAGGGAAAAGAGACCAAAATAATAAAAAACTAGAATCTCGAGAGGAAGTTTGCACATTTAAAACCGGAATATTTTATCTTTATATTGAATAATTTATCGAATTCTTTTATCAAATTGGATATGATGAGCGCGTAATACTTTAAGCATTACAATAAGTTGTATAAATACTTAAGAAATAGAGAAGTTAAATCGTGAGAAAATTATGTATTGCCTGCCTTATTGGTATGGCTATGTTATCTATGTCTGGTTGTGCCGTATTTATGGCTGGCAATCAACCAAGTAAAAAAAATTTAAATGTTTTAAATCCGGGTAGCTCTCGTAATTATGTTATTGCAGAGTTTGGGGCACCTGTATTGTCTGAGTACCGTGATGGGACAAGAGTTGAAATCTATACATTCCAGCAAGGTTATTCAAAGTGGGTGAAAGTAGGTCGTGCATTTGGGCATGGGGTTGCAGATGTTGCCTCAATAGGTTTATGGGAAGTATTTGGAACTCCAGCTGAAGCATACTTTAATGGTAAAGAAACAACTTATGAAGTGACTTATGGTGAAGATGATTTAGTAAAAAGTTATAAGCTCATTGACTTTAATCAAGCTTTTCCAAAAGTAAAAGAACAATGAGATAATGAAAGAGGCCACTTGGCCTTTTTCTTTTTATATAAAAATCTTTAACTTAAATTTATTAATGATAATAAGAATTATTTTTATTTGTGTATAATACATTTGCTTATGATTTGTCTGTAAAAATTTAAATTTTCCTAATAAGGATCGAGAAATAATGAATAGATTATTAGTAACATCACTTGTTTTTGTATGTAGTTATAGCCTTGCTCATGAACCTTATGTTGCGCCATTAGCGTATAAAACTGAGCAGACACAAGTACCGGTAGTAGCTGGTTATGCTGAAGAAGCACTAAATAGTGAATATGCTTTAAAAGATGCCAAGCTTACCGTCATTACCCCTAAATGATACCTAATAATATAAATATATAAGAGTGATGAGATAATTGTGGGATTTTGTGGGATAAGATGGGATTGAGTGGGATGAAGTTTGAAAAGATTTTTCATCCAGTGAAATAGAAAAAGCGGGCTTTGGGTCCGCTTTTTATTCGAATAAATCCAGATTCTGATCTAAATTGAATTTAAGCTTTTCTTCGCCATTTACGATATGACGGATTGTTCTGATTGTCACGCCAAATTTACGGGCAATTTTGGAACGGCTTTCTTTCCTTGCGGCCATTTCACGGATGGTTCTATTGCGCATTGCAATCGTGATTGTTGTAGCCATAGGCACTTCTATTGAATTGTTCCCTAGATGCTCTGAGAGCAGCTGTAGCTTTGAATAACCGATGATCTGTGAAAGCTCATGATGAATGCCTAAAGCGTGCTTATGGGGTACAAAAACTAAGATGCCACCATAGCTCTCAATAAGACTCAAAGCTGGTTTTATGCCGATAAGCTTCGCCACAAATGCAAAGTTTTTAGGCATAAGTGCAATGAGTTCTTCATCAGAAAATAGTTGTTGTGCATCAGTGATGTGAGGACGATAAACCATAATTGCTCCCGCTGTTATCCCTGCAACGAGATGATGAGGCAATTATCTCAAAAAAAAGCCGAAATTATCTCGTCGCGCATCACCTAAACAAGATCCTAAAGTTATTAATGCTGAAGCCCTACATAAATCTGTAACTGTTTTCGATGTTGCTTTACCGGAAGACGGTACATATATTATGCAAACTCAGGCGAGTTACCCTTTAAAATACGTATATGATCAAAAGGAGTGGCATTTATTTTTTGATTTACCAGCAGATAAAGCTCCGCCAAGAAAAGAGCGTGACTATCTAATTCCTGCTGATCTTAAAACTAAAAAAATTAAAACAGAGGAAGTAACAAGAGAATGGGTGTTACAAAGTTATCTTTCAAAAGGTAAAGTTTCAGATATTCAACTTCCAAATACACCAATTAAAGTTAATTTTTCTGTTCATCCTAACCAGCTTAAAGTTACTCAAGCAGTTCAGCTAACCATAAGTGAAAAAGGCAAGAACCTACCTTATGCTGAAATTAATTTAAGAGAAAAAGGTGCAACTGATAAACAAGTACTACATTTTAAAGCTGATGATAAAGGACAAGTTGAACTTAAATTTCCAAAAGCTGGAGAATATTTAATGGAAGTCACAGCTCCAGTAGATTTAAAGTTAAAGCCTAAAAATCAATATTATACGATTGTTAGCTTACAAGTGACCGAGTAAGAATATTTCATTTTATAAAAAATAGATCTGAATGGGTCTATTTTTTATTTGTTAGTAAAGTCCATATTTAATTAACAAAAACTTATGTTGAGACAAATTAATTAATTTTGTGATAAGATGAATGGTATTCATTAGTGATGATTTATCTCCGTTAACTCTGTTTAGTAATAAACAAGGGATAACTTGAAAATTTATAGATAAATTTATGTATTCAGGCTTGTGCCCATGTTAGAAATTCGACACCTTAAAACTTTAGTTGCTTTACGTGAACATGGTTCACTGGTCGCTGCAGCTAATGACCTATGCTTAACGCCCTCGGCTATTTCTCACCAATTAAAAGAATTAGATCATTGGTATGGGGTAGAGGTGGTTAATCGCCGCAGTCGCCCTGTTAGTTTTTCTAATGTAGGACAACGCCTACTTAAGTTAGCTGATGATGTATTGCCGCAAATTCAGATTACTCAGAGTGATATTACACGTATTGTGCACGGACAAACGGGCAGAATTATTTTTTCATCTGAATGTCATAGCTGTTTTGACTGGCTAATGCCTTTGCTCAATCAGTATCGTCAGCAATATCCAGACGTCGATTTAGACTTTGCTTCGGGGTTTGAAGCGAATCCACATGAACTTTTACAAAATGCTGAGTTTGATTTACTTATTACAGCCGATCCGATCGCACTAAAAGGAATCGAATACTTCCCGATTTTTGAATATGAGTCGCGTTTGGTTTTATCAAATACTCATCGATTGGTTCGTGCTGAAAATATTACTGTTCAGGATCTCGCAGAAGAGGTTCTTATTACTTACCCGGTTGATAAGCACCGTTTAGATATCATGTCGAAACTGTTTATACCTGCAAATATTCAACCAAAACAAATCCGAACAACAGACTTAACGCAAATGCTTATTCAACTCGTTGCGAGTGGCCGAGGTATTGCTGCTTTGCCAGATTGGGTAGTCAATGAATACGAACAAAAGGGTTGGGTGACTAGCCGCCGTCTAGATTGTGTTTCTCCAGCGGGTTTAAGACGTACATTGTATGCAGGTTATCGAACTGAAGAAAAAGAGAAGAGCTACTTTGAAGGTTTCTTAAAGCAGCTAGAAAAGTTTTCTTTAAAACGCACTTCTTACTATTCAGGTTAAAAGTACTTATTTAGCCTAAGCATTTATTAAAAGGTGCCTTCGGGTGCCTTTTATTTACCTATAAATAAAGATAATAGACCTGCTGCAATCAGTGGGCCAACAGGTACACCACGGAGTAAAGCTACACCTGCAACCGTACCAATAAGTAAGCCTGCCACAACATCAGGTTGGCTCGACATAAGTTTTACACCACGACCACCTAGCCACGCGACGAGCAGACCAATTGCAATAGCGACCAAAGATTTAAAACTAATAAAGGATTTTAAAATACTCTCTCCACTAAGCTTGCCACTTGCAATAGGGGTGAGTACGCCAATTGTTAGAATAAGTATGCCTAAGTTTAGGCCATGGGCCTGAATATAAGGAAAAAATTGATTTAAGGGAGTGATTTTTATGACGATTAAAATACCTGCTGCGATAGTTACAGCTGCATTTTGACTTAGTAAACCGCAGATAAGTAAAACTAATAAAACAACTAAATTAACATCAAATTGGGCAAGCATGAGAAGCGGCAAGAAAAGCAAATAATTTGAATTGTATAATAATTGAGAGCCAAAATGTCAGAGCTTTTAAGGTTAAAAAAGATCAAACAAAGTCTTTTTAGTGGAAATTTTCTTGTATATGACTCAATGATAAAGAGTTTTATCTGTGGTTACGCTTGGAAACAATGTTATATAAATTAACAACTTAAAAATTATTCTTTTGAGAGAGTGTGATATAAAAATAATCACTACTCATGAGTACAGGATTAATCTTATGGATATTATAGATATCAAGATCAAAGACCAATTTGATCAAATTCATGATGCGAAAGCTCAATTAAAGAAGAATTTAGTTGAACATGAAAATGAGCCTTTAAAGCTAAGTCAGCGTATCGAACATATTATTGTAGATAATGAGGTGATCTTACCCACTACAGAATTGCTATTTGAAAGTGAACAAAACGAAAAAATTTATCGTGTCATTGAAGAATAATTCAAAGTTAATGAAGTTAAATGCGAAGATGATAAAGCAGAAGGTAATAAAACACTAAAATTACGTTAAAATAATGGTTTCGTTTTAAAGAGAAAGCTTTATGCTGCTGGAAAAAATTTTACAATCACAAGGGTTTGGTTCACGTAAATATTGTCAGCAGTTAATAAAAAATGGTTCAGTAAGTATTGATGGGGAGGTTGTGAGTGATCTCAAAAAGCAGTTCTCCCCAGAAAATTTTGAGTTTTCCGTTTTTGGTCAAAATTATCAATATAGAGAAAAAATTTATATTGCTCTAAGAAAACCTCAGGGTTTCGAGTGTTCTCATCATCCTCAGCATCATCAAAGTGTTTTTAGCCTACTGCCTGAAACCATGATTCATCGTGGTGTGCAGGCGGTTGGACGCTTGGATCAAGACACAACGGGGCTGCTTTTACTTACTGATGATGGTAAATATCTACAAGCTTTAACTCATCCTCGTAAACATGTACCAAAGGTTTATCACGTTACAACTTACGACCCCGTAACCCCTGAGCAAATTGAAATGCTTATTCAAGGTGTTAATTTACACCAAGAAAAAGGGGTATTTGCTGCCACAGATGTAGCACTACTAGAAACTCATCAATTAACGATGAGTATTCATCAAGGTGTTTATCATCAAGTCAAAAGAATGATTGCAGCCGTAGGCAATAAAGTCGAGAAATTACATCGACATCAAATTGGTCAATTGGTTCTACCTGAAATTGAGGACGGGGATTGGGTATATTTGTCGGAGCAGGAAAAACAACTCGCTCAAAATATTATTTAAGAAAACAATGAAATGTCTGAAACTCACTGTCTCTAATAAACCCCATTTTTTCATAGAGGCGGTGAGATTCATGATTATTCGATTGGGTTTCTAGGCTAATACGTAAAGCATTTTCTTGTTTTGCAAATAAAATCGCTGTATCAATGAGCTGTTTTGCTGAGCCTTGACGACGGAATAGGGGGGTAACATATACATCATCTAAGATGTAGTAAGTTGAACAAGCAACTGAAGAAAAACCTAAATAAAGCAATACGAACCCAGTAATTTTTTCGTCCTTAATATGGATAAAAAATACGCTCTCTTTATTCTCAAAACGTTGTTTTAAAAAATGATGGGATTCTTCTAGATTAGAAGATGCACCATAAAATTGACGGTATTCATCAAATAGGACAGCGAGTTGGCTTAGATCTTCATAGGTCGCTCGTCTTACAATCATTAGGCGCTCCTTGTATTTATGTTTATATTTTTACAAAGAGAGCATAACTAAAAAAGAAGCGAATTGACGTTAAAAGTTGTTTAAAAATGCAACACCGTTAAGTTTTGTCACTTTCACCTAATAGTGCATTTAACTCTTCAAATAAATCTTCATGGTCATCATCTTCATTTAAAGTTGAAGCGTTCTGATTTAATGAAGATGCTTTTGCTTTTCTCAGTTTTAATAATTGTTCCATATTAATATTCTGGTTTTCGATCGCAAAAGGAATAGATTTGGTTAAGACGACTTGTTTAAAGAACAGTCGCACTGCTTGGGCAGGGGTAATCCCCAATTGTTTAAAAACAGCAAAAGCCTGTTTTTTCTCTTGGGAGTCAAGTCGAACCTGATAAACTTCTGTTTTTCGCATGAATAACAAAACCAAATGATTTTTAATTTTTAGGGATTTATTTTAAACCATCGGAATGTAATTTCAATGTCTTTCAGCATAAAAAATAATCTTTTTGTCATTACGATGCGATTACAGTGTCAATTCAAGCTGTGAATTGAAAACCATTTCCTGTTTTGTTAGCGGGTCTATAAAAGAAATTTGCTTAGCTAGAAGCTGTAAGGGCTGAGAAAAATCATCATCGGCTTTATGTTGAACTATTGGATAAAACGGATCATTTTTAATCGGAATTCCCAAATGATTTAAATGGACGCGGAGTTGATGCTGTTTTCCGGTGGTTGGCGTTAAACAATATTTAGCCCATGAGTGATTATGTTCAATCAGCTCAATTTTAGTTTCGGTATTGGTTTTTGTATGTGCAATCACCTGCATTGTATAAAAGGGTGTACCTTTATCTAAATACAGTTTTAAACTCTGAGGAAATTTTAATTCAGCTTTATATGGAGCGATTGCATGGTAAATCTTATTGACTTGACGATCTGCAAATAACTGTTGGTAAATTCCACGTGACTGCGGTCGTTTGCAAAATAAAATGACACCGGCAGTTTCACGATCTAATCGGTGGATCGGGGTTAAAAACTCATTGCCAGTTTGCTTTTTTAGTCGGACTAATAATGTTTCTTGTACATATTGCCCTGTTGGGCTAATCGTTAAAAAATGGGGTTTATCTACAACAAGCAAGTCATCATTTTCAAATAAAATCTGATGCTCAAAGGGAACATGTACTTCGTTAGCAAGGAATCGGTAATAAAAAATATGTGTGTTTGCTATATAAGAGCTGTTTAATGTTAATTTTTCGCCATTTGCCGCGTAAATAAGCCCATCTTGAAAACGCTGCTGCCACTCTGTTGCTTTTATATGAGGAAAATTTTCGCAAAGAAATTGATAGATGGTTTGTGCTGTCGTTTGTGGAGGAAGATAGACTTGGCTTGCGCTTACGCCATCAATCATAGGTGGGAAAAATTCAATCGGGCTAGACATAAAAGTGTGTCAATATTTGATAAATGTGATGTAAAAAAAGCCAACTTTAAGCACTTAAGTAGGCTTTAAAGCAGGGCAATGGTATCATATCGATTATTTTGAATCATGTTATGTGTGTTATGTCGTATTCATTGAAAATAGTCTTAAATCATGAAGAAGATACCCAGCGTTTAGCTCAGGCATTGGCGCAGCATGTTCAAGCTGGTGTGATTTATCTGATTGGAGATTTGGGCGCCGGTAAAACGACATTGACCCGTTATTTTTTGCAAGCTCTAGGGCATAAAGGCTCGGTTAAAAGTCCGACGTATACGTTGGTTGAACCATATAAAATCAATAATAAAGAAATTTTTCATTTTGACTTATATCGTCTCAATGATCCGTACGAACTTGAATTAATGGGAATCCGTGATTATCTAGATATTCAGGATGCACTATTTTTATTTGAGTGGCCATCGAAAGGTGGAGACGAAATCCCTGAAGCAGATATCATCATTGATATTCAAAAATCAGATGATGAACTCAATCGTTTCGTCACCTTAACTTTACCAACAGAGCATTTGTACCAGACTTTGCAGGAACAGCTTCATGACTGATGAAAAGCTAACACAACGTCGTATTCATACATTAGACGCCGCGTTAGCCAACCAGATTGCTGCCGGTGAGGTGATTGAACGTCCCTCATCAGTCGTAAAAGAATTATTAGAAAACTCAATTGATGCAGGTGCAACTGAGTTAATTGTGCGGATTGCACAAGGCGGCTCAACATTAATCGAGATTATTGACAATGGACATGGGATTCATCCTGATGACTTACCATTGGCAGTGATGCGCCATGCAACGAGTAAAATTAAAACAGCAGAAGATTTACACGCGATTGTTAGCTTAGGTTTCCGTGGTGAAGCACTTGCTTCTATTGCAGCAGTTTCACGATTGACTTTAACCAGTAGCCAAGATGAAAGCGGAATTGGTCATCAGGTTGAGGTGAATGGTACCGCCTTTGATCATCAACAAGTCCAAGCTGTTGCTGCACAAAAGGGCACCCATATTCGAGTTCAGGACTTGTTTTTTAATGTGCCCGCTCGCCGTAAATTTTTAAAAAAACCAACCACTGAATTTGGGCATATTGAAGAAATTGTACGCCGTTTGGCTTTAACGCATTTTGATATACGTTTTGTACTTGAGCATAACGATAATATTCGAATTAATTTACCAATAGCAGATAGCGGTGAATTAAGATTTCAGCGTGTACAGCAATTATTGGGTCAACAGTTTGTTCAAAATGCTTACTGGATCGATGCCGAAAGTATTAACATGCGTTTGTCAGGTTGGCTAGGGCATCCTTCAGATGCACGTGCCCAAGCAGACTTACAATATGTGTATGTAAATGGCCGGATTGTGAAAGATAAAACCATTTCACATGCTTTAAGAATGGCATATGACGGTATTTTACATGGCCATCAGCATTCATCTTATTTACTTTTCTTAGAAGTCGATCCTGAAAATATTGATGTTAACGTTCACCCGACGAAACATGAGATTCGTTTTCTAAATCAACGTGAAGTACATGAGTTTGTAAGACATTATGCGAAAGAAACGCTAGCACAATTTCAGACAGCTAGTGCTGATTTAGCACAAGCCATGAAAGTGGACGATACTCAAAATCTTTCGGTACAACCTCAGCCTAAATACCAAGAACAATTTACATTGCACCGTACAGCGCAAGCCGCTGATACAACAGTAGACAAGCCAAATGGTTATCAGCCTTCTACTGAGCTTTTAACTGATTTTAATAATAGTCGTCCCCAAGCTGTTCATTATGCGGAACAAACTCCAAAATATAATGGTTCTGCGCAGTTAAATAATGCATTAAAGACTTACTTGGCTCCATTACGTGATCAACCTGCTAATTTTTCAGTTGATGAAAATATTGAGCCTGTCGCTAAGGTAGATGAATTTCCATTAGGTATCGCAATTGCCCAGCTTCATGGAATTTATATTTTGGCGCAAAATACTGAAGGTTTGATTATTGTTGATATGCATGCAGCACATGAGCGTATTTTGCTGCAACAAATGAAAAATGCTTGGGATAAACCTGAGTTTTGGACATCTCAACAGTTGCTTATCCCTAAAGTGATCTCAATTAGTCGTATGCAAGCTGTTCGTGTTGAGGATTTAAAACCTCAGCTTGAACGCTTAGGGTTAGAGATTGATTTATATGGCGATGAGCAAGTCATTGTGCGTGGTGTGCCGGCTATTTTGCAAAAAGCGGATTTTGAAAATCTTATTCCCGAACTTCTCAATGACTTAGATCCAAATGATGAAGCACAAGGTTTATTACAAAAGCGTGATGAACTATTAGCTGGTATGGCGTGTCATGGTGCAGTACGTGCTCATCGACAACTTAGTCTCTCAGAAATGAATGCTTTACTTCGCCAAATGGAACAAACCGAATTTGCGAGCCAATGTAACCATGGTCGCCCAACTTGGCGTGCATTTCCATTATCTCAACTAGATAAATTATTTGCTCGAGGAGAGTAGTTTTACATGTCAAACCAATTGCCCGTCATCAATTTAATGGGACCGACTGCAAGCGGAAAAACCGCTTTGGCATGTGAACTCTATGAACGTGGAAATTTTGAATTAATTTCAGTTGATTCTGCACTTGTATATAAAGATATGGATATTGGTACGGCTAAGCCAACACGTGAAGAGCAGGAGCTATATCCACATCATTTAATTGATATTATTACTCCACTTGAGGTCTATTCGGCTGCTCAGTTTGTTGAAGATGGTTGTGCTTTAATTGATGAGATGCATTCACGTGGCAAAACTCCTATTTTGGTAGGAGGAACCATGCTGTATTTCAAAGCTCTCTTAGAAGGATTATCAAGTAACTTGCCAAGTGCAGATGCAAATGTTCGCGCAGCAATTGAAGAAAAAGCAGCAAATGAAGGGTGGCAAGCTGTTTATGATGAGCTGGTAGCAGTAGATCCGGCGGCTGGAGTGAAGTTTAAGGTTTCTGATAAACAAAGAATTATTCGGGCATTGGAAGTTTACCGTATTACAGGTCAACCAATTACCAAATTGCAGGCAGAACAACCAAAAAATGTACCATATCGATACACATTTCATAACTACGCTTTACTTCCAGATCGGTTAGAATTACATCAACGCATTGAGCAAAGATTAAGCAAAATGTGGGATATCGGTTTTTTGAGTGAAGTCGAGTCTCTAATTGAAAAATACGATTTAGATGAAAATTTACCCTCTATGCGTTCTGTTGGTTATCGACAAGCTCTAGAATTTCTATTAAAAAGTGATATGAGTCTCAAAAAAAAGCAGGAAATGGAGGATAAAGCCTTATTTGCAACACGACAACTTGCCAAACGTCAATATACGTGGTTACGTTCTTTGCAAGAAATACACGATTTTAAAACTTACTTGACGATAAAGCAGGCGAAAGAAGACTTGCGAAACTCTTATGGATAAAGCAAAATTTGCACACTGTCTTTTTATAATTTTTAGTTGAAAAATAAAGATAGTTTTTTTGCGCTGATTTAAAAATTTTTTTTGGAGTTAAAAATGTCTAAAGGTCAAACTTTACAAGATCCGTTCTTAAATTCTCTCCGTAAAGAACGCATCCCAGTTTCTATTTTCCTTGTTAACGGTATTAAATTACAAGGTCATATTGAATCTTTTGACCAATATGTTGTTTTATTAAAAAATACTGTAAGTCAAATGGTTTACAAACACGCAATTTCTACAGTTGTTCCAGCTCGTAACCCACGTCCAGCAGGTGCACAAGGTGCAGGTTTCCCAGCTCAGGGTGGTAGTCAAGGTGGCTTCGGTGGTCAAGGCGCTGGCTTTGGTGGTGCTCAAGGTGCTGGCTTCGGTGGCCAAGGCGGCTTCGGTGGTCAAGGTGGCTTCGGTGGTCAAGGCGGTTTCGGCGGTCAAGGCGGCTTCGGCGGACATCAAGGCGGTTTTGATAACGATTCTAAATTTGAAGATGGTCAAGACGACGAAAACAATCGTTAATTGATTAGCTTAAAAAAACCAGTCAGTGATGACTGGTTTTTTTATGGCTTTAAAAATATAAAAAAGCATATTAAAGCTACCTGCGGTCCATCTCTGTTTCTTAAAATTTAGATTAATAGGTTCTTTGCAAATGGTATTAATATTTGCTGCAGCATTGTGCAGTGTTCTGGTTTCTGTACTACTTAAAAATTTAAAGAAAAAGGGATATCAACCCATGCAAATGATTGCATGGAATTACGCAAGTGCCAGCTTGCTATGTTATCTGTGGTTTAAGCCAGATATTCAGCATATTTCTATACAACATACACCTTGGTGGCTAATAGTGGCTTTAGGCGTCATTCTACCGAGTATTTTTTTGTGCCTTGCTAAATCTTTAGAGTACGCAGGTATTGTCAAAACCGAAATTGCTCAGCGGCTGTCCGTGGTACTTTCTTTATTGGCGGCTTATTTCTTTTTCCAAGAGCAGTTTAATTCTCTTAAATTATTAGGGATAGGTTTGGGAATTTTTGCTGTTCTCTTAATTTTATTAGGTCATTTCAACGAGTCTTCCGGATCTCAGTCAAAAAAAGCAATTTTTGCTTTGATGAGTGTCTGGTTTGGATATGCCGCTGTAGATATCTTGTTAAAATATACGAGTAGCTTAGGCCTACAGTTTACTTTGACTTTAAATCTAATTTTTATAACGGCCTTTGTTTTATCGATTATTTATTTAATATTTCAAAAAAATTCAGCATGGCATTTTAAAAATACTTTTGCTGGGTTAATGCTAGGCGTACTAAATTTTTCAAACATTGCCCTATACGTTAAAGCGCATATTTTACTCAAAGATTCTCCGGCCATTGTCTTTGCGAGTATGAATATTTTGGTCGTGTTACTTGGAATAGTTTGTGGCGTAGTTTTATATAAAGAAAAATTAAAACTCCCAACGATTTTAGGAACGATTTTGGGAATAAGCGGACTAGTGAGTTTAGCCTTAGCTATGAAATAGGAGTTCAAAAGACTGTTCTTTTGAACTCCACTAAATTCTTATAAATGTGTAAAAATCACTTCATCTGGCAGACGAGATTTTGGCAATTTCGCATTGAAGTCATTTTCGCTTCTATAACCCAGTGAAACAATTACAGAGCTACGCAAACCTTTTTCTTTTAAGCCAAATTCTTCATTTAAAACATCTTCGTCAAAGCCACCCATTGGGGTTGCATCTATACCTTCAAGACCAGCTGCAAACAGTAGTTGTCCTAAAGCGATAAAAGTTTGATTTTCCATCCAGCCGAATAAGTTCTTTTGCTCATTACGGTAAAACTCAACATAGCCATGACGAGTATCCTTTTGACCAAGTTTGGCTTTCTCATCTTTAAAACGACCACTTAAATCATCTTGTTCAAGTAACTGGTTTAAATATTCGGGTGAAATATCTGTTCTTGTACAAAATACAAGGGTATGTGATGACTCAAGAACCTTGGGTGCATTGTAGGCATATCGTCCTGTTAAGGCTTTGGCAATGCGTTCTTTAGCAGTAGGATTGTCTGCAACCAAGAAATGCCAAGGTTGAATATTCACTGAAGAAGGGGTAAAGCGTAAAATTTCTAATAACTTATTGAATTTTTCTTGAGGAATTTTTTTCTCGGGATCGTACGCTTTGGTAGTGTAGCGACTTTTAACCGTATTTAATAAATCCATACTTTACTCCATATCAATCTTATTACAATGGAAGGGTTCTAATCTTTGGCATCATACGCGATTTTAGAGAAAAACATCTGCATTTTAATGTGATAAAGAAATATAATACTTATATAAATTTTTTACTAATTTATTGAAAATGTTTGAATTAATACCAATTAATCGAAAAAGTAAGCTGCGAGAAATTAGAATTATTAAAGCCTTTCTAATTTTTGCATTTGTATTGTGTCTTTTAATTTTATATATCGAATATCAAAAGTATGCACATATAAACTGGAAATTTGTACTTATTACCTGTCTATGTATGATTTGGGGTTTTGATTTAAATAAACAAGCTAAGTATTTGAAAAAATAACTGAATATTAATTAATAATACCAATCAGTTAGTTTGATTTGCTGCAGATGTGAAGAGGGATCAATTTCTAAAATTTGTGCATGATCTTCACGCCAATCGCCAAGAACAATCCGCTGTTTATGTTGTAATTGATGAATTGCTGGACGGTGAGTGTGTCCATGAATAAGTATATCTACATCTGTCAGGGCAGAGACAACAGCTTGTTCATTTACATCCATAATTTCATAACTTTTTTGCTGTTTGTCTGAATGACTTCTTTTGCGAAAACCATTGACCAGTTTTGTACGGAAACTCAAGGGGGTGCGGCGTAAAAAAGCAACTAGGAAGGGATTTCGGATAATTTTTTTAAATCTTTGATAGGAAATATCATCAGTACATAACGCATCGCCATGTTCCAAACGGTATTGGTGACCTGCAATGTTGAGATAATAAATATCAGGAAGTAATACACCATTAAACTTATCAAGGAAAACCTGATTTAAAGCAAAGTCTCGGTTACCCACTTGGAAATAAACGCGATTCCCTTTTTGGTTAAATACTTTTAAAGCTTCGACAATTTTATCGAGCCAAGGCGCTGAATAGTCATCACCAATCCAAGCATTAAACCAATCACCTAAAATATAAAGCTGTGTTTGTTTATTTTGATAATGTACCAACAAATCTAAAAACCCTCGAACGAGTCGAGGGTGTTCAGGTGACAAGTGTAAATCTGAAATAAACAGATAAGTCACAGCTTTACCCTAAAATTATTCAGAAATAATTTTAGCAGATTCAATAACAACGTTTTCTAAAGGAACGTCAGCGTGATAACCACGGTTACCTGTACGTACGCCTTTGATTGCTTCTACAACGTCCATACCTTCAACAACTTTACCGAATACAGCATAACCCCAACCTTGTGCAGTTTTTGAAGTATGGTTTAGGAAAGAGTTGTTTTTTACGTTGATGAAGAATTGTGCAGAAGCAGAGTGTGGAGCTTGAGTACGTGCCATTGCAATGGTACCTACATCGTTGCTTAAACCGTTGTCAGCTTCATTTTCAATCGCATCACGAGTTGCTTTTTCTTTGAAGTTTTCGTCAAAGCCACCACCTTGGATCATGAAACCGTCGATAACGCGGTGGAAAATCACGCCATCATAGAAACCGTCACGTACGTATTCTAGAAAATTAGCAGCCGTTTTCGGTGCTTTTTCAGTGTTAAGCTCAAGAACAATACGACCTTTGTTGGTGTTTAATTCGACTTGAGGAAAACTCATTACATTAATCTCCTAAACATGGGCAAATTGACCATGGGTTTTTGGTTGAGAGAAGCATAAGCAAACTGTAAACTACAAGGCAAGTAAAAAACGTTAAAATCTTTGTGAAAAATGAAGATAGCGTTTATTTTTTCGAAATTTTATCTACAAAGAAGTGATTGATACACTATGAAGCCTAATGATGTTGTCTCGAACCTGCCAAACAACCCGACACCGAATACTCATGCCTCTGTCGATTCTGCGCAGCAAGAACAACAGGCTGGATTAGATTTTGTTCGCCAAGTCATTACCGATGATTTAGCTGCCGGACGTGCCAAACAAATCGTAACGCGTTTCCCGCCAGAACCAAATGGTTATTTACATATTGGTCACGTAAAAGCAATTTGCCTCAACTTTGGCGTTGCTGAAGAGTTTAATGGTCTTTGTAATTTACGTTTTGACGATACTAACCCCGATGCGGAAGAACAAGAGTATGTTGATGGGATCGCCAATGATGTGAAATGGCTTGGATTTAGCTGGAATGGCGAACCACGTTATGCTTCTGGTTATTTTGATCAGCTTTATGCTTGGGCAATTCAGTTGATTGAACAAGGCGATGCATATGTTGATTTGCAGTCTCCAGAAGAAATCAAATTAAATCGTGGTAGCTTTGTTGAGCCAGGTAAAAATTCGCCATATCGTGATGCTTCTGTTGAAGAAAACCTTGCTCGTTTTGAAAAAATGCGCAATGGTGAACTTAAAGAAGGTGAAGCTGTTTTACGTGCCAAAATTGATATGGCAAGCCCGAATGTACATATGCGTGACCCAATTTTGTATCGTGTTTTACATTCAGAGCATCACCAAACAGGCGATAAGTGGAAAATCTACCCAATGTATGACTATGCTCATCCATTGTCTGATGCGATCGAAGGAATCACACATTCACTTTGTACATTAGAGTTCCAAGACCACCGTCCGTTTTATGACTGGATTGTTGAAAAAGTTAAGTCTAAAGCTGTGCCGCATCAGTACGAATCTTCTCGTTTAAACGTAGATTACACCATTACGTCTAAACGTAAATTACGTAAATTGGTTGAAGGCGGTTATGTGAATGGATGGGATGATCCTCGTATGCCAACGGTTGTCGGTATGCGTCGCCGTGGTTTCACACCAGAAGGCCTACGTGATTTCTGTAAACGTGTAGGTGTGTCTAAAACTGACGGTATTGTGGATGTCGCAATGCTTGAGTTCTGTATTCGTCAATCTTTAGAGAATACGGCAGCGCGCGGTATGGCAGTGTTAAATCCATTAAAAGTAACACTTACGAACTTACCGGAAGATTTAGACCTTACCCATGCTCGTCATCCTAATGTCGATATGGGTGAGCGCGTTATTCCATTGACTAAAGAAATCTATATTGACCGTAAAGATTTCGAAGAAGTACCGCCAAAAGGCTTTAAACGTTTAATTCCTGATGGTGAAGTTCGTTTACGCCATGCATATGTGATTAAGTGTGATGAAGTCATTAAAGATGCAAACGGTGAAGTCGTTGAGCTGAAGTGTTCAATCGATCCGGATACTTTAGGTAAAAATCCTGAAGGTCGCAAAGTAAAAGGCGTAATTCACTGGGTATCTGCAACTAAAGGTATTCCTGCTGAGGTACGTATTTATGATCGATTGTTTACAGAAGCGGACCCTGAAACTGGTGATGATTTCTTAGCAAACTTAAATCCAGATTCTTTGAAAGTGGTTCAAGCTGTGATCGAACCTGCTTTAGCTCAAGCGAAGCCAGAAGATCGCTTCCAGTTTGAACGCGAAGGTTATTTCGTTGCTGATCAATACGATCATACTCCTGAGAAGCCTGTGTTTAACCGTGTTCTTGACTTAAAAGACAGCTTCAAGCCTGAGAAAAAGTAAGAGATTAATTATCTCTTACTTTTTCGCAAGACGAATACCATGTGGTGAGTAAACAGCAGATATAAAAAAGCCCAACTGTAAAGTTGGGCTTTTTATTCAGGTGTCTTCTCATATTTTCTTTTTCTTTATGATTAACGTCCTTGGCAAAGTAGCTTAGGCCGGGTTAATCACATAAAAATAAAGAACTAAGATGATGAGGAGAACGCATGAAAGCAATAAATAAGTATTGACCGTATTAAAGCTTTTAATAAATTTCCAGATATCCATAGTAATTCAGCGTATATTTTATGTTACAAATTAATAATACACTGAAAATTTTAAGAAATGTTTCCAAAGATAGAATATAAACTTTCCTTTGCTTGAAAAATAAACAATTAATACCAAATGGTAAACTCTAACCTTTGTAGATATTAGAAAATTTCTAATTTAACCGCTATATCCGATTCGTTTTAGAAACTTTTGAATAACTTCAAATGCAGCATGTTCAAGTGCTTGAGCATATTGTAAGTTTTCTTCTCGTAGTTTCGGAATTGAAATTTTGGCATTACGAAGTTCACATGTATGGCCAATGAGCCATTTCTCAAAATTTTCTTCTGTTGTTTCAATATGAAACTGCAAGGCAAGAATATTATTACCAACTTCAAATGCCTGATTAGTATAAATCTCTGAACTAGCTAATAGCACTGCGTTTTCAGGCAGGTCAAAAGTGTCGCCATGCCAGTGTAAAACATGCACATTATTAAGCAAAGGTGATAATACCTGATTAGGACGTAAACTTAAGCTTAAGGCTCCCCAGCCAATTTCTTTTTGATGGCCTGCATATACTTTGGCGCCAAGTGCATGCGCAATAAGCTGTGCGCCTAGGCAAATACCAAGTGTAGGTTTATCTGCTGCCAAGCGTTGTTTAAGTAAAGCGATTTCATCTTTTAAAAACGGATAATCTTCGGTTTCATAAACTCCGATTGGGCCGCCTAAAATAATAGTTAAACCGTCATGTGTAAAAGCAGGGGTTAAATCATCCACACCTGCTTCAAAATAGCGGACACGAAACCCAAGTTGATAAAAAACATCTTCTAATGAACCTAGGTCTTCGAAAGCAAGATGCTGAATGGCATAAATAGTTTTAGGGAAGGCGTTTGTTGTGTTCATACAAATGATTTAGAGAAGATCAATAGGTGGAGTATAGCGATAAATATAAAGAAGAAAATATCCATACAAATCGTCAATACCTGAAAATTGCTATTTTTCGTTAAGATAATCTTGTTACACATAAATATTCTGTAGGGAAGAAATATCTACGCGTAACCTGCTATTTAAAATAAAAGCTTTGCGTTTTCATTATGGTCGATATTTGAAAGTTGATGTTCATCTTTTAAATTCACTCCTGAAAAGCCAAGCTGTTTCGATTTTCTCATTAATGCCATTAAACGTTGTACAGCAACCGGAATACTTAAACCTGCTGAGCGAACATTTGAAATACAGTTGCGTTTGGAATCGAGACAGCCTGAATATGCATTCCATGTGTAGTAAATTCCCATACTGTCAGGAGAGCTTAAACCAGGGCGTTCTCCAATCAGCATGACTAACATGGATGCTTTAAAAATTTCTGCAACTTCATCGCCTAAAGCAACTCTGCTTCCTGTTGCAAGTACAATCGGGGCAAGGCTCCAATTTTCTTGCTGAATTTGTTCACTTAGCGCTGCAATAAATACGATAGCATTTGCTTCAATCGCTCTTGCAGAGAGACCGTCACCTACCACAATACAAACATCATACTGTTGCGGGTTTTCTGCATACTTCTTAATTAAAGTATCTTTTGATAGATTTGAAAGTTGGCGCCCCAAATCTGGACGTTTAAGATAAATTTCTTTATTAGGTGCATTACTTTGTATATGAAAACTTTGCAGCTGCTGCTGTGCTAATTGCTCCGAGAGGTAGGAAACATCCATCTCTTGATAAACTGCATCTTTTGCTTGTGCATGAGACAACTGAAACTCAAGTAAAGCGCGTGTTGGGATACTGCAACCTGCACGACCCAGAGCAATGCGGGCATCGGTAAACTGTTTGAGCTTTTCCCACTGATCCTGATGTGTAGAGGATGGATATTGAATATCACGATTAAGTTTCATAGTGTTCTCCCTAGTTCATGAGCAAACGAGAGAATTGGTCAGGCATATGGTCTGCCCAACAAATTTGAGAGTTTTGTTGTTTAAAAATCCCTTGTTGTTCAAGCCAAGCGGAGAATTCAGGAGCGGGTTTTAAACCTAAGAGCTGTCTTAAATAGAGGGCATCATGGAAGGAAGTGGTTTGATAGTTGAGCATGACATCGTCTGAACCCGGAATCCCCATAATAAAGTTAATGCCTGCGGCGCCAAATAGAGTAAGAAGTACATCCATATCATTTTGGTCGGCATCGGCATGGTTGGTATAACAAATATCGCAACCCATTGGCACGCCCAGTAACTTACCGCAGAAGTGATCTTCCAGTCCCGCACGTATAATTTGTTTACCGTTAAAGAGATATTCGGGGCCAATAAAACCAACGACTGTATTCACTAAAAGCGGATTGTATTTACGGGCCACCGCATAGGCACGAGTTTCTAATGTTTGTTGGTCAACGCCGTGATGAGCATTGCTTGATAGGGCACTGCCTTGACCTGTTTCAAAGTACATGACGTTTTGTCCAATGGTTCCGCGCTTGAGTGAGAGGGTGGCTTCATATCCTTCTTGTAGTAAATCGAGTGAAATTCCAAAACCTTCATTAGCCAGTTGGGTGCCGGCAATTGATTGGAACATTAAATCAATCGGTACATTTTTTTCAGCCAGTTGAATGCCTGAGCTGATATGCGTAAGTACACAAGATTGCGTTGGAATTTGATATTCCTGAATGACATGATCAAGCAATTTCAGTAGCTCTGACAAATTATGCAGGTTATCCGTGGCAGGGTTAATGCCAATTACGGCATCACCATTGCCATACATCAAACCATCTAAAATACTGGCTGAAATACCGAGCACATCATCGGTAGGGTGGTTGGGTTGTAAACGGGTAGAAAGATGTCCTTTTAAACCAATTGTGTTGCGAAATTGGGTGACCACTTCACATTTACTGGCGACATAAATCAAATCTTGATTGCGCATAATTTTGCTGACAGCAGCCACCATTTCTGGAGTTAAACCTGATGCTAAAGCTTTTAAGCTTTCTGCAGTGGCATCTTCTCCAAGTAACCAATTTCGAAAATCGCCTACTGTAAAGTGTGAAATAGGGGTAAAGGCTGCCAGATCATGTTCATCAATAATCAGTCGTGTAATTTCATCAGTTTCATAATCGATTACAACTTCATTTAAAAAGGTTTTTAATGGCACATCAGCCAAAGTCATTTGTGCCGCAACATGTTCGGTTGCATCTCTGGCAGCTACACCTGCTAACTCATCGCCTGAACGTAACGGTGTAGCTTTGGCCATTAACGTTTTTAGGTCAGCAAAGTGATACTGTTGATTGGCGACAATATTGCGATAACTCATAGTTACATCCTTTTATTTATAGTTCTTGTTCTGTGGCTTTAATATTTGCAAACTCTTCTTCTGGTGTTCCTTTCACTAAATGATAGCGGCTGTAGAACAAAAAGTAAGCAATAAATACGACATAGATACCGGCAGCAATAAACCACACTTTCGGATTAACAACAAAACCTGCGACCACAGCAGCGACTGCTAAAACTAGTGCAATGCTTGAAGTGATGATTCCTCCTGGAGTTTTATAAGGGCGAGGCATATCGGGTTTAGATAAGCGCAGTTTGATGTGGGATAAAAGAATCAACACATAGGAAATGGTGGCACCAAAGACCGCGATTAAAATGAGTGAATCGCCTTCTTTTGTGAGTGAAAGTAAGAACCCGATAATGCCCGGAATAATAATTGCCAGATAAGGGGCTTTATTTTTATTGGTTAAAGAGAGTGAAGTAGGTAAGTATCCAGCTCGTGACAATGCAAAGATTTGACGTGAATAGGCATAGATAATTGAGAAGAAACTTGCGATTAAACCAGCTAAACCCACAAAGTTTACGAATGTCGCAAGCCAAGTGTTGGTGCCATAAACTTTAACCAAAGCATCTACCAGAGGGGCACCTGAGTTTTGTAAAGTACTTGCACCTGCTGCGCCTGCACCCAAGAACAAAATAAGCATGGCAAATGCTGTTAATATGAGCATTGCACCGATTAAACCGCGTGGCAGAGATTTGGCTGGATCTTTTGCTTCCTCTGCTGCTAACGGAACACCTTCTACTGCAAGAAAAAACCAGATAGCGAAAGGAACCGCGGCCCAGATGCCCAAGTAGCCATGAGGTAAAAAAAGACTTGCGCCAACACCTGTACTAACTGGAATATCAAATAAATTTTGTGCATTAAAGTGTGGAATCATTGCCCCAATAAACACGACAAGGGCAACAGCGGCGACAAGTGTAATCGCAAACATGATTTTTAAAGCTTCGCCGGCACCTTTGAGATGTATACCCATAAAAATGGCGTAACAGGCGAGGTAAATCATCCAGCCATTAATACCAAATAGAGATTCGCAATAACCACCAATGAATACGGCAATAGCGGCAGGCGCAATTGCATATTCAATTAAAATCGCTGTGCCTGTTAAATAACCACCAAAAGGCCCAAAGGCAGCACGGGCAAAACTATAACCGCCACCTGCTGTCGGCATCATGGTGGACATTTCTGACATAGAAAGACATAGGCACAGGTACATCAAGGCAGCAAGAGCAGTGGCAATAAACATACCACCCCAACCACCTTGAGCAATACCAAAGTTCCAGCCGGCAAAATCACCTGATATCACATACGCTACGCCTAAACCAATCAGGAGTAACCAACCCACGGTACCTTGTTTAAGTTGGCGCTGAGCAAAATATTCTGCTGATGAGACTTCTGTGCTTGAAGAAATAACGGAAGCTGTTTCTGGTTGATTCATACAATACTCCTGCGAGTTGGTTTGTATGAATGAATGCAAAAGCAATGCCTAAATGATGTGCTTTAAATATTAGATGATGCTTTTTTATTCCAGATAGTAAAAATCTGAGAGCTGACTGTACTAAATAAAAAAGCCAGCAATTTAAATTACCGGCTTCTTATATAATTAATGAGCTTGTTTCCTTCTAGCGTTGATAGTTTGGTATCAACTTGGTGCGAAACTTAGAAGAAGCCCATTGGTTTGGTTGAATAACTCACCAACAAGTTTTTGGTTTGTTGATAGTGATCTAGCATCATCTTATGGTTTTCACGACCAATACCAGACTTCTTGTAGCCACCAAATGCAGCATGAGCAGGGTAGATGTTATAGCAGTTTGTCCAGACACGACCCGCCTCAATAGCACGACCAGCACGGTAAGAAATATGGGCTGAACGTGACCAAACACCTGCACCTAAACCATACATGGTGTCGTTGGCAATTTTGATTGCATCGTCAAAGTCTTTAAATGTTGTCACAGCCAGTACAGGTCCAAAAATTTCTTCTTGGAAAACTTGCATGCTATTGTGGCCTTTAAAAATAGTCGGATCAACATAGAAACCATCACCTACTTCTTTACGGCCACTACCACCAAGTAAGAGTTCTGCACCTTCTTCTCGGCCCGTATTAATACAACGTAAGATTTTCTCTTGTTGTTGCAAAGATGCTTGAGCACCAATCATGGTTTCAGTATCGAGAGGATGACCAGTTTTAATACGTTTTACACGTTCAACAGCCAACTCTAAAAATTGATCAGCAATACTTTCTTGTACTAAAGCACGAGAAGGGCAAGTACATACTTCACCTTGGTTTAAGGCAAACATGGCAAAACCTTCCAGCGTTTTTTCTAAGAAGTCATCTTCTTTATCCATGATGTCTTCAAAGAAAAGGTTCGGTGACTTGCCGCCAAGCTCTAGCGTGACTGGAATAATATTTTCGGTCGCATATTGCATCACCATTTGCCCAGTTTGAGTTGAACCGGTAAACGCAATTTTGGCAATACGTGGGCTTGTCGCTAACGGACGGCCAACTTCTGCACCGAAACCATTCACAATATTAAGTACGCCCGGCGGTAAGATATCTTGGATGAGTTCGGCAACTAACAAAATACCTACCGGAGTTTGCTCAGCTGGCTTAATCACCACACAGTTACCAGCCGCCAAAGCGGGAGCGAGCTTCCATGCAGCCATTAAAATCGGGAAGTTCCATGGAATAATTTGACCAACCACACCTAGTGGTTCATGGAAATGGTAGGCAATGGTATCTTCATCAATTTCAGAGATGCCGCCTTCTTGAGCACGAATACATCCTGCGAAATAACGGAAATGGTCGATTGCAAGTGGAAGGTCAGCTGCTAAAGTTTCACGAACTGCTTTACCGTTGTCCCAAGTTTCTGCAACCGCAAGCATTTCAAGATTTGCTTCTAAACGATCAGCAATTTTTAAAAGTATATTAGAACGTGTAGTCGGTGAAGATTTATTCCATGAAGCTTTTGCTTTGTGTGCTGCATCTAAAGCAAGTTCAATATCTTCAGCACTAGAGCGTGGAATGCGTGTGAAAGCTTTTCCATCCACTGGTGACACATTATCAAAATATTCACCCTTTAGAGGTGCAACCCATTCACCGCCAATAAAATTTTCATATTGTGATTTAAATTGAACTTTTGAACCTGGTTGATTTGGATCGATATAGCGCATATAAATATTCCTTTGCTTTTTTAGGACTAAAGACTAACAAGAACCCTGTCAGTAAGTACTTTCGTACTTTGTATAATTAGGATATAAAGAAGAAGGTTGGAGAAAGGTTGGAATAGAAATGTGAATATATAAGGAATTTACAAATGTTCACAAAAAAGGATTTATTGCAGCAACGGATGTTGATTGATCAACTGCGCACGCAAAATAGTCTCTCTCCTCAGAACGCTGCCAAACTCGGCCAAAGTATTGCAAGCTCGTGGGAACGATCAGCTTCTGCTGCGATTCCTAAAGAACGATTTGCAGCACCTCTACTTGAAAGAAAATCTGCTTCACAAAATGCTTTAGATCTGGCACTAAGTCAGTGTGCTGATGACTTACGTCATATTGCAGAGCAGTCTTCTATGGTCATTGCTGTGGGTGACATCGGTAGTACCATTATCTGGACAGCCTCAAGTGCTCAAATGCAGAGTGCTGCTGAACGTGTACATTTTGTACAAGGTGGTCAATGGCGTGAAGAATTTGTAGGTACGAATGCATTGGCGTTATCTTTAAAAACTCAACAATCAAGCTGTGTTTTTTCCAATGAACATTATATGGAGTCGATTCACGATTGGGTTTGTTATGCAGCACCCATTATCGATCCATACTCAAAGCAAACCTTGGGTGTGGTAGATTTATCAACCACATGGAAAAACCATAATACCTTGGGTATTTTGGCCGCTGAGCGTTGTGCCTCCATTATTCAATCTGCCTTGTTAGAACAACAGCGCCAGCACTTACACATCCGGGCATTTTCGACGCCGCAAGTCAAATTTAACGGCAAAAGTTTATTATTGACGCCGCGTCAAATTGAAATTTTAACGATATTGGCACTATGTCCACATGGTTTAACCTTAGAGCATCTTTATCAGGCACTTTATGGTGAGCGTAAAGTAAGCATGGGTACGCTTAAAGCTGAAATGTCTCAATTGCGAGATATATTGGGAGGTTTGCTTGGTTCACGTCCATATCGGTTACTTGTGCATGTTGAGGCCGATTTTTTACAAGCTGAACAAGCGCTTGATGCTGGATATGTCGCCTCTGCATTGCAGCTTTATACGGGCGTATTTCTGGCAAAAACCGAAAGTCCGTTTCTGTGTGCATGGCGTGACTGCCTTGAGTCGCGCTTAAGTGATGCGATTTTTAAAACACAAGAAACAGATTTATTACTTAAGCATTTAGCTCATTTCCCTGAAGCAATCGATGCGGTAGAACGTCTTATGGAGTTATTACCGAGTGAACATCCTGCGCATCAATTGCTGGTGAAATATATTGACTCACCTAAGCTAAGTTAGGTGACTTTTTGATCCAGCCATTGGAATAGTTGCTGATAGACTTGTTCCCGTACTGGCTGGGCCGAAAGGACTAAATCGTGTAAACCATTGTGAATAGAGACAACTGAGACATCGCCTTTCATTTTTTTCCCAAATTTAGCAATGTCTTTAACGTCTAAAATGACATCGCTTTGAGTTGCATCGGGTCCCCATTTGCGTGGGTTTTTAGTTTGGTGCGAATGCATAATCAGGGCTGGAATATTCAATTTAACACCGCGGTGAATTTCTTTTTGCGCAGTATGAATTGCATGTACAAAGCTGAGTTGAACTGTAGGGGCAGAGGTTGGTTTCCAATCGAGGTTGAAATCCCATTCACCTTTAAGCTGCTTATGAAGACTGGTGGTGTACCATTTGTTCAGTTGGCTTGGAAATTTAACTTTTGGCAGATATTTTCCTACTCGACTGAGCATTGGAATACCAAACTTCTTTTCGACTAAGCTTAAATTAAAATCGTAAAACGGACTATTCGCCCAGAGTGCTTTAATGAGGGGATGATCAGGATGATGCGCAGCATAAAGCGTTGCCGTTAAGCCGCCTGTTGAGTGACCTGCAAGTAAAACTTGTGTATGTTTTTCTTGGACAATAATCTCTAATGCTTGAGTAATTTCGGCATCATATTCATTTAAATCGAGCACATTATAGAAAATTTGATGAGGCAGTTTTGAGCGGCCATATTTTCTTAAATCGAGTGCATAGAAGTCATAACCATGGGCATTAAATTGCTCGGCCATTTCGGTTTGAAAGAAATAATCTAAAAAACCATGAATATAAAGTACGGCTTTTTGAGTCGGTTGAGTGGCTTTTTTACGAACTAAGGTGGCTACAACTTTACCTTCATAATCATCTGGAAAGTTGAGCGTTAGCTGTTCATAGCCGGCACCTAAAATATCTGGGGCGTAATTGTGTTTAGCTGTAGATGTATTCATTTTTATCGAGCTATTGTCATTAAGTCATGTTGAGTATCCTTCAATGAAATGGGCAAATTGTCAATTAGGTTTAGAGAAGGTTGGAGTATAGGTTTTAAAAAAAGGGAATACCGCTGGAGCTAAGTATTCCCCAAAAAAGTAAGTCAACGGTCGGAGGGATTTGACTTACTACAGGAACATAGCGTTACATCAGTATTAAAGTGCTGCTTTGAAAATCTCCACAACTTGTGCATGGTTTGCTTTACGTGGGTTGGTGAGCATACATGCGTCTTTTTGAGCATTTTCGGCCATCACCGCGAGGTCCTCAGTTTTTACGCCAAGTTCTGTTAAGCCAGATGGGATACCAATTGAAGAAGACAGTTTGCGAATGGCATCAATTGCAGCATACGCAGCTTCTGTTACGGTGAGACCGTGGGTATTTACACCCATTAATTCTGCGATTTTTGCATAACGATCTGGACAAGCAATTAAGTTAAATTCACAAACATGTGGTAGTAAGATTGCGTTACATACACCATGAGGTAGGTTGTAGAACCCGCCCAACTGGTGTGCCATTGCATGAACATAACCTAAAGATGCATTGTTAAATGCCATACCAGCCAAGTACTGCGCATAGCTCATCGCATCACGAGCTTCGATGTTTTCGCCATTTGCGACAGCAGGTTGTAACCATTGACTAATCATGGTGATTGCTTTTTCAGCACAAGCATCGGTAATTGGGTTTGCTGCTGTAGAAACATATGCTTCAACTGCATGGGTTAATGCATCCATACCTGTTGCAGCGGTTAAACCTGCCGGTTTTGCAATCATGAGTTTCGGGTCATCGATCGCAATAAGTGGGGTACAACGCCAGTCCACAATAGCCATTTTTACATGAGTATCTGTATTGGTAATAATACAGAAACGAGTCATTTCAGATGCCGTACCAGCCGTTGTATTGACTGCAATTAATGGCGTCATTGGGACTTTACTTTTATCGATGCCTTCGTAGTCACGAATATGACCACCACCTGCAGTCACTAAGCCAATCCCTTTTGCACAGTCATGAGATGAGCCACCGCCTAACGACACAATAAAGTCACAGCCATTTTCGTTATAGGCATTCACACCGTTGTGAACATTAATATCGGTTGGGTTAGGTTCCGCGCCCGGGAAAATATGGCTCGCTACGCCTGCTTCGGTTAAATAGCTTGCGATAAGATCTGCAACGCCAAATTTAAATAGCCCTTCATCGGTCACAATTAATGCTTTTTTTGCGCCGAGGTTCTGCGCCTTTGTTCCAATTTCTTTGGCACATCCTGGTCCAAAGAGTGATACGCAAGGAATATAAAAACCGTTTGTTTGATCTGCAATATTTTTAAAAGCCATGGAGTGATTCCTTTTTCCATAAATCCATTGTTTGTTATTACAGGTGAGCCTCACCATGGCCTTAGTATTGTGATGTGTAGATTATTTTCCTACCTACCAAAAACCTACCAAATACTAACTTGATATTAGTTATTGATTTATATTGTTTTTATAGAAAATTTGGCTCATTCATTTAAATTTTTCGGGAAAATCGTTAAGCTATGGGCTGTTGAAGATGTACATATGAGATTATGAAACAGGAAACTGCACTTAAACTGCTAAAAGCAGGTGAAAATGTTTTTTTAACCGGTTCGGCTGGTGCAGGGAAAACCTATACACTCAATCAGTACATCCATTACCTAAAAGCGCGTAAAGTACCTGTAGCGATTACAGCATCTACCGGTATTGCTGCAACGCATATGAATGGCATGACCATTCATACATGGGCTGGTATTGGCATCAAAGATCATCTAACTGACGATGATTTGAAACGCATGAAAGAGCGTAAATATCTCAAGGAACATCTTGAAAACGCGCAAGTTCTTGTCATCGATGAAATCTCAATGCTCCATGCGAAGCAGCTTAATCTGGTCAATCAGGTTTTAAAATATTTTAAAGAAAGTGATGAAGCATTCGGTGGCATTCAAGTGATTGTAGCTGGAGATTTCTTCCAGTTGCCACCCGTAGGCCGTAATGGTGAAGCCAATCGTGACAAGTTCTGTTTTATGTCTGATGCATGGGTCGAAGCCAAATTTCGGGTATGTTATTTAACAGAACAACACCGCCAAGATGATGAAATTCTGAATCAGATATTAAATGCGATTCGTGCGCAAAGTATTCAAACCGAGCATTTGCAAGCTTTGCATCAATCCCGTACTCATGACATTGGCGAAACCTTTACTCGTCTTTATACGCATAACATGGATGTCGACAATATTAATTATCAGCACTTAAATGAAATTGATAATGAAGGACATCAATTCAACGCTGTTTTAGATGGTAATGAAAAGTTATTAGAAACCTTAAAATCTTCAGTTCGTGCTCCGGAAGAACTCACACTTAAAAAGCATGCCAAAGTCATGTTTGTAAAAAACAACTTTGATATGGGCTATATCAACGGAAGCTTGGGTGAGGTGATCGGTTTTGAAGAAGATGACGAAAATGGGTTATTGCCAAAGGTAAAATTAACCGATGGCACAACTTTGCTGGTAGCGCCTGAAACATGGTCAATTGAAAATGAAGCAGGAAAAGTCATTGCAAGTTTCCAACAAATTCCACTTCGTTTGGCGTGGGCGATTACCATTCATAAAAGCCAAGGTATGACTTTGGAAGCTGCTGAAATTAACCTGATGCATACCTTTGAAAAAGGGCAAGGTTATGTTGCGCTCTCACGTTTGAAGTCTTTAACAGGGTTAAAATTATTAGGTTTTAATGAACAAGCTTTGGAGTTAGATAGTCTGGCTGTAAAAGCTGATCGCCGTTTTCAAGAACTTTCTAAAGAAGCCGAAGATAATTTTGCTAATGTCGATTTAACGGCTCAACATAAAGCCTTTATTCGTCATTGTGGTGGAACCTTAAATGAAACTGAAATTTCAAGAAATGAGAAAAAACTAGCGAGAGGCGAGAAGCAAAATTACGCCTCAGCGACTTTGGATGAAACTCGTGCATTGTTTGAAGAAGGCTACGAAATTGAAGATATTGCACATGAACGTGGTCTAACACCTGCAACCATTATTAATCACTTGGCTCGACTGCATAAAGAACAAAAGCTAGATATTTCGGTTGCCCATCCTGGTGAAGAAGTGGTCGAAGAAGTGCGTAAAATTTATAAGAAGTTGAAAAAACGCCAAAATCCGGATCATTTTTCTGATGATGGTTCGATCAAACTAAGACCAATTGTTGAGGCAACCAGCCCTCGAATGGGATATGATCAGGTTCGATTAGCTTTATTATTTATTGAATAAAGTTTAATGGGCTTAATGACTTATTATATAAATTGAGGTGGCTATGCCGCACGTTGTAGTTGATTATTCAGATAACTTAACTGGACTAAATGCAAAACAATTACTTGAAGAAATTAATACCACG
>ENA-OWOG01000055-OWOG01000055.1-gut-metagenome-genome-assembly--contig:-NODE-55-length-78189-cov-34.599114_pt1 | contig 78189 bp, 67 predicted proteins | sample MGYA00248249_ERZ651793 | MGnify/ENA primary metagenome ERZ651793 (study PRJEB26908, sample SAMEA4031700) | gut metagenome | biome: gut; feature: normal infant; material: stool | place: China | collected 2015... | reverse complement strand
TTAGGGGCGTCGCCAAGTGGTAAGGCAGCGGGTTTTGATCCCGCCATCCGTTGGTTCGAATCCAGCCGCCCCTGCCATTCTCTTATTTAAAAGACAGACTTAATTGCCTTGCTTTTTGTTGATTAACCTTGACATTGCATTGCAAAAATATTAAAGTTCTGCCGCATTAGGGGCGTCGCCAAGTGGTAAGGCAGCGGGTTTTGATCCCGCCATCCGTTGGTTCGAATCCAGCCGCCCCTGCCATCTACTTCATTACATACCAACCGCCAAGGGTGCTTCATGCCCAATCTTGTCGTTTTTAGTGGAAATGCTCATCCACAGTTCGCTCAAAAAGTCGTAAGTCACTTACATATCCCTCTAGGTGCTGCATCAGTCGGTCAGTTCTCTGATGGTGAAATTTCAGTAGAAATTACTGAAAATGTTCGTGGTAAAGACGTATTTATCGTTCAGCCTACTTGTGCTCCAACCAATGACAACCTTATGGAAATCTTGGTTATGGCAGATGCTTTGCGTCGTGCAAGTGCTGGTCGTATTACTGCTGTTATCCCTTATTTTGGTTATGCTCGCCAAGACCGTCGCCCACGTTCTGCACGTGTGCCGATCACAGCGAAAGTTGTTGCAGACATGCTTACCACTGTTGGTATTGACCGTGTCGTAATGATTGACTTACATGCTGACCAAATCCAGGGCTTCTTCGATATTCCAGTCGACAACATCTACGGTACTCCTGCTTTGCTTGCTGACTTACGTCAACAACAACATGACAACCTTATGGTGGTTTCTCCTGACGTTGGCGGTGTTGTACGTGCTCGTGCCGTTGCTAAACAGATGGGTGATATCGATTTAGCAATCATCGACAAACGTCGTCAAAAAGCCAACGAGTCGCAAGTTATGCACTTGATTGGTGACGTAAAAGATCGTGATTGCGTTATCGTAGACGACATGGTTGATACAGCTGGTACATTGTGTAAAGCAGCTGATGCGCTTAAACAATTCGGTGCACGTCGTGTTGTTGCTTACGCAACTCACCCTGTACTTTCAGGTAAAGCAATTGAGAACTTACGTAACTCTGTTATTGATGAGTTAGTTGTAACTGACACAATTCCTCTTTCTGAAGAAGCATTAAACTTAGGTAAAATTCGCCAAGTTTCTGTTGCTAGCATGGTTGCTGAAACGATTCGTCGTATTAATAACGAAGAGTCTATCAGCGCGATGTTCGATAGTTTATAATATTGCAGCTTTTTTCTTAACCCTAGCTTTGGCTGGGGTTTTCTATCACTAAACTGGTCGCAAGTTTAGTTTATTTAATCTTTAATGAGGATTTATCTCATGGCAAACTTCGTATTAAACGCTCAAGCGCGTGCTGAAGACAAACAAGGGAAAGGTGCGAGCCGCCGCCTTCGTCGCGAATCTTTAGTTCCAGCTATCATCTACGGTGGTAACGCTGAGCCTGTAGCAGTTACTTTAGAACTTCGTGAGCTTGTAAAAGCTTTAGAAAGCAATGCTTTCTTTGAAGAAGTTGTTGAAATCAAAGTAGGTGACAAAGTTGAAAACGTTAAAATCCAAGCGTTACAACGTCACCCAGCTAAAAACACTCCTATGCACGCTGACTTCAAACGCGCATAAGTGTTTAAAGGCGTAGATTAGTGTCAAATATTTCGCTAATTGTTGGTTTGGGCAATCCTGGTTCAGAATATGCCCAAACCCGCCATAATGCAGGTTTCTGGTTCGTCGAACAGCTTGCAGATAAATATGGCATTACATTAAAAAATGATCCAAAATTTCACGGAATCAGTGGTCGTGGTAATATAGAAGGGCACGATGTTCGCTTACTTCTACCTATGACTTATATGAATCGTTCCGGACAAAGTGTTGTTCCTTTCTCAAAATTCTATCAAATTGCTCCTGAAGCAATTCTGATTGCTCATGATGAACTTGATATGAACCCTGGTGTAATTCGCCTCAAAACAGGCGGTGGACACGGCGGTCATAACGGTTTACGTGATATTGTCCCTCATATTGGCCCAAATTTTCATCGTTTACGTATTGGTATTGGACATCCTGGCTCAAAAGAAAGAGTTTCTGGACATGTGCTCGGGAAAGCACCAAGTAGTGAACAAAGCCTGATGGATGGAGCAATTGATCATGCTCTCTCTAAAGTAAAGTTACTTGTTCAAGGGCAAGTACCACAGGCCATGAATCAAATTAATGCGTATAAACCAGCTTAAATTGTTGAACAATCAAGCTTGCTATCTTGCTTTTTTAGGAGCAAAATGCGCATCAGCCACCTAGCCGGCGGCAAAGGCGAAAGATTTCACCATAAGATCTTCATCTTAGATCTACTCAGGAGACGCTAGCCATGCTATCTCGTTTATTAAAATGCAAAATTCACCGTGCAGTTGTAACCCATGCTGAACTTCACTATGAAGGTTCTTGTGCAATTGATGGCGTATTGATGGACTTAGCTGGTATTCGTGAATACGAAGAAATCCACGTTTGGAACGTAACTAATGGCAAGCGCTTCACAACTTACGCAATTCGTGGTGAAGATAACTCTGGCATTATTTCAGTAAATGGCGGCGCTGCTCACCAAGCAGATGTGGGCGATTTAGTTATTATTGCTACTTTTGGTGATTTCACAGAAGCTGAAGCAAATGCCCATAAACCACGCTTGGTATATGCAAACCCAGATAACACAGTCAATCACACAGCGAACTGTATTCCGGTGCAAGTTGCCTAATTAAAGATTTAAAAATAATAAAAAGCCCGTAAATACGGGCTTTTTTTATAAGACTTTATAAACTTCTGGCAGTTCCCTTCCACCAGCTCTGTTGCTGCTTACAATTTAGAGGCTGTAGCTCTTCTCCACGTAAATCAAATAAAATCGCCTCTCCTTTTGCATTTACCTTAAATTCAGCATATTTCGCTTTCTCATAGCAATGAGCTAAGCCTTCGGCGAATAAGAAACTTCGAGAAGCTGGGTACAAAGATTGATAGTGATTGTCCGGATTTTTTAAAATTAAATTCTGCTCATTAGATAAAGAGTTAGGGTCTAAAACCGTACGGATCACTCGATTTCGTGAATCTAAAATAACTTTTGCTGGAACAGAAGCATGATTAAAAATCACCTGATCTAAAGCTTCACTTTCACTTTTTGTCAAAGCTTTGAGAGATTGTAAATTTAATTCATAAGCCAGCGCCATGTAGTCCCCTTGTAAAATAGAACGAGGATCAACTGGTTTCAGCTTAATAAAAATACTTTTACTTTGATGCAAGTGCCATTCATTTTTCATGACTAAACCTGCAAAAAATAATACAGTGACTACTGCAAGCATAAGAGAGAAATACTTTTTCATTACTTTTCTCCCTCAATACAATTAATTTTAGCTTCTTTCATAAGTAGCCCATATAGAGCCAGCAATATAATGCCCGACACCAAGATTGATGCACTTTTAGCTAAAAAACTTAATTGTAAATTGTAATAAAGTTGCCAAAGCACAAAGGCAAATACTACGAGCGTAACACCATAAACAATGCGATCTTTATTTTTTAAAGCCCATGTCAAAATAACAAATAAGATGAATACTTCAAAATAGCCGAGTGCAATAAGTAATATGCCAAAAACTAAAAAGGCAAAAAAAGTTATACCGTGAAGTTGCCGATAGAGATAGAAAAAACTAAAGCATAATAACCATACGCACGGCAATTCATAAAGCAACCATAGTGACTGATCAGCCGAATCAACAAATGCTAATCCTATAAAGGTATCAAAGAATGAACTCACCCAAATTACAACGAGCGTACATAAGAAGATACTCCGCTTATATGATACGACCGCTTTACTTCCTATCAGTAGTACCGAGCTAAAAACCAAATAGTTAAGTAAGACTAAATTTAAATAAGTCTGAGTAGAGTTTAAGGACCATAATGAATGATCCATTTGTAGTAGATAGATTACTGCTATACCATAAGTTGCAAGTATTTGAATTAAAATAAAGAACCAATGAGGCTTAAGAAAATAACTAATACATAAAATAAAGATCTGGGCAATCAATACCCATAAAGTTTGATCTGTTTCAGAACCAAGATGGAATAAAAAAGCAGTCTGTCCACTCACAAATAAACAATATGCAAACTGCCGGATGAAATAACTTTGCGATTTTGTTAGTAAAGTTATAGCTACAGCAACAAAGATGATTCCAATAATTAAGGAAATAGTCTCCCAAAACACCAAAGTAAATGCTGCAAGCGCTAGACCAGCAAGCCAAGCACCAATTGCCAAAGGGATGATATAAAAACGGCTTTGACGGAAAATCTTGATTAAGAAATAACTAATGAGTGCAAACCAAGTAAAAATAATCCCCGCGATCAATAAAAAGATGAACTCATTAGAATCTTTAAATAGTTGATTAATACCATCCACAAGCCATATGGTAGCCGTCACACCAAGAACAGCAGCCATTAAACTGGCACACAACTGATCATCTTTATTAAAAAAATAATAAAAAGCGATGATTCCTAGAAAAAAAGCCGAGATCAGATAAGGTAAATTTTCACTTGATAGGAATTGAATCATTCCTGTTATTGAAATAACAGCAAACCAAGCAATAAAAATAAAACGTAAAGCCGTATATTTCTTTTGACAGATCCAAAACTGCACAAGACTTAATAGATTTAGAGCAAAAAGATAAAGATAGAGAAATTTTTCTGCCCAGAAAGTCTGTTTAAAAAATAAAAATAGGGTGAGTTGGCTTGTAATACAAATTAAAGCAAAGATTCCAATATTTGGTCGATATAGCCACGGCAATAAAAGCAAAGTCCAAATCAAGAAAAGTAAATAACTGTCTGCACCAGTTTGATAAACTTGCCCAATTACAGCCAAACTCAAACCGACCATTAAGCCGCAGATGCCATGTAAAGTTTGCCTTACTCCCTCACTTAGAGTCTTTTTGATACTCACCCAAGCTGTCATAAGTAATATAACAGGTGGAATAATGAGTTGAATGCTATCTGGAAGCATCAACCAATTAGCAGCAATTAAGTACAGAATACTGAGCGCCATAAATACATAACTGAAAATATGGAGATGCTGAATAAATAAAGTATTCCTAAAAGGATAATAATCTCTTATCTGCATGAAACACCTGTTTTATTTATAATTTTCTAGAAAAAACATAACATTCACTTTTAAGCTCAACAAGTAAGCTCTTGTTAAAAAGCCTATTTCAATTTATGAAAATACTTATTCATAAAGAGACTTAGCATTCTACAAAAGCATCTAGCCAATTTTGCCAAGCGCGCTATAATAAAACCCATCGCTTCAGGGCGGGGTGTAATTCCCCACCGGTGGTAAAGTTAATTTTTATTGTTAGATTAACAAGCCCACGAGCTTAAATTATGTAATTTGAGCAGATTTGGTGAAACTCCAAAGCCGACGGTATAGTCCGGATGAAAGAAGACGACGAACTGGAATAAATCCGTTTTATTTCAGTACCAGCCTGTTTTTGCATCAGTCCTGAAATGTTCAACCGTATTCTTACGAGAGCGTTTCATTATGTCTAGTTTAATTCAACCAGAACTTTTTTTTTCAGCCCTCTCTCCTGCTGAGCAACGCATCCAACAAGCATTAGAAGATATCCGTCAAGGCAAACCTGTCTTGGTGATGGATGACTTCGACCGTGAAAATGAAGCAGATTTAATTGTTGCAGCGGAAACCCTAACTGTTGAGACCATGGCACGTATGATTCGTGATGGCTCAGGTATTGTATGTTTATGCCTTACTGAAGAGTTAGCTGATCATCTTGAACTTCCACCAATGGTTTCTCAAAACTCAAGTCAGTTTCATACTGCATTTACAGTGACTATTGAAGCTGCTCAAGGCGTTACCACTGGCGTTTCTGCTAAAGACCGTGTAACAACGATTAAAACTGCTATTAAAGATGGTGCTGTTGCAAGTGATCTTAACCGTCCAGGCCATGTTTTCCCATTACGCGCACGTAATGGTGGCGTGCTTACCCGTCGAGGTCATACGGAGGGGACTATTGATCTAGCAAGATTAGCTGGTTTAAAACCTGCTGGAGTATTATGTGAATTAACCAATCCGGATGGGACAATGGCATCAGGAATTCAAGTTTTAGCATATGCTCAAACTCATCATTTAACCGTGATTACAATTGAAGAGCTTGTACAATATCGTCAACAACACGGTATTTAAAAATAAATAAAAAGGTTTGACTTGTTCACTTGCAGGTCAAACCTCTAAATTATAATTCTTGAAATTTAAGAAACTTTCTTTTGTGCGGCCTGTTCTTCAACATAATCTAAAAGTTCAGAAAATTTTGTAATCTTTGCTTTAGGTTGTGCTTGAGTAAGTTCTTCTGGTGTCCCATAACCATAAGTCACAGCTACCGCTTCAATACCATTATGACGGGCGCCTAAAACATCATATTGACGATCACCCACCATCAAGCATTCTTCTGGGTTTAATTGCTCACGTTCAAGAATATAATGGATAAGCTCAGCTTTATTGGTCCGCTCACCCGTTAATTCACTACCGTAAATTTGTACAAAATATTGGCTTAATTCAAAATGATCTAAAATTCGTTTTGCATAAATCGTTGGTTTAGCAGTAGCAACGAACAAACGATACTCTTCTGCTTTTAAGGCCTTAAGTGTTTCCGCAACAGATGGATATACTTCATTTTCAAATAAACCAATCACCGAGAAACGCTCACGGTAAGCAAGTAAAGCTTGCTCAGCTAGTGCATCATCTTGAGTAGCTAATAATTTTGCTAATGACGCTTTTAAAGGTGGGCCAATCGTCCAATCAATATTTAAATCGGCAGCTAATGGATAACCTAACTTATCCATTGCATAACGAATTGATGTATGGATACCAACTTTAGGGTCTGTTAAGGTTCCATCTAAATCAATCAAAATATGTTTTATAGCCATTCAATCACTAACCCAGTAAAGTATTTAATTCAATTGGTCGAGAGTTTAATTAAACTCTCTTATACTAACGTAAATTTAAATTGAAAAGGAAATAACCGTGCGTCCAACCGTACTTTGTTTCTCGGGTTTAGACCCTTCAGGTGGTGCAGGTTTACAAGCCGATATTGAAGCGATTGGACAAAGTGGTGCACATGCAGCAATTGCATGTACAGCCCTCACCATTCAGAATTCTCAACAAGTATTTGGCTTTGAAGCAACCTCAAAAGAACTATTATTAGCCCAAGCAAATGCTGTTGTAGGCGATTTACCCATTAAATGTGTTAAGTCTGGCATGCTAGGCACTACTGATAATATTGCGGCTCTAGCTGAATTTTTACGTGCTCATCCTGACTATCAATATGTACTTGATCCTGTTTTAGTTGCAAACAGTGGCGGTTCGTTAGGAGACCAAGCAACTTTAGTTAAAGCATTTGTGGAGCTTATTCCTCTAGCGACACTCATTACTCCAAATACAGTTGAATTGCGCGCTTTAACAGGCGTTACCGATTTAGATCAAGCAACCCAAAAGTTATTTGAAATGGGTGCCAAGGCCGTATTGGTGAAAGGTGGACACGAAGATACACCTAACTTTATTAAAAATAGTTTATATATTGATGGCGAGCTTGCAGCAAGTAGTACATGTCCGCGCCTTGAAGGTGAATATCATGGCTCAGGTTGTTCATTAGCGAGTTTTATTGCAGGTCGTTTAGCTCTAGGTGACTCTTTAAAAATTGCAGTTCAACATGCAGAAACATGGTTATTTGGTGTGTTAAAAAATGCTGAAACACCTGTACCCAATGGACAAAAGATTCCAAAACGGTTTTAACCAATAAATAAAAAAGGCGCTTTAAGCGCCTTTTTTATATTCCTATTATTGAGGAATACGTAAAACTTGTCCTGGAAAAATCTCATCTGGATCTTTCAGCATTGGTTTATTCGCTTCAAAGATTTTTTGATATTGATTGGCATCACCATAAAATTCTTTTGCAATCTTTGAAAGATTATCACCAGATTTCACTGTATAAAATTTGCTTTCTGGCTCAGGAGTTGCAACAGTCATCTGGTCATCTACTTGTGCCACATGATCTACATTACCCACAATAAGAATGATTTTTTCTTTATCTGCTTGGCTTTGGACTTGCCCTTTAATAATAGCAGTGTCAGTTGAGCCATTATATGTTACAGATAAGCCTTCCACCCCAAGGCCTAAGCTTTTAATCAATCCCAATAATTTATTCGCAATTTCTTGTGCAGAAGGTTCTGCTGGTGTTGCTGGAGCTGCTTGTGGTTCTGGTGGCGCGGTATTTTTCTTACCAATACCTTTTACAAAATCAAAAAGACCCATTTTTTAGTCCTCATATTATTGTTTATAGTAAAGTCATTAAACTGACCCTTATTGTTATACTTGAAAAAAGAGATGCCTCTGCTATCAATTGAGGTTGATCTTGTAAAAATATGTATCTCTATCAACTATCTTACTCGTATAAAAAAAGCCACCTTACGGTGGCCTTCTTTTTTAATCAGCAATATGCGAATTAACCAAGTTTTTTAGTTACATAGTCAATTGCAGATTGAACTGTAGTGATTTCGTTTGAATCTTCATCAGGGATAGTGATGTCGAAGTCATTTTCGAAAGACATAACAAGTTCAACTAAATCTAAAGAGTCAGCACCCAAGTCATCCATGAAAGATGCTTCGTTTTTAATCTCTTCAGCTTTAAGACCAAGTTGTTCTGCAACCGCTTGTTTAACGCGTTGTTCGATATCGCTCACAGGAATTCTCCTCATTGCTTGTGGCGTTTGATTTGCCACTAGTTTAATTGAATATAAAAATTTTTAAAAGTTTATACATCGGCGTTAGGCCATGTATAAACCACCATTTACATGTAATACCGTACCGGTAATGTAACCTGCTTTATCACTTGCAAGGAAACTCACCGCATTTGCGATATCTTGTGGCTCGCCTAAGCGATTTAAAGCCACTTGATCACTCATTTTTTTGCGAATGTCTTCACTAAGTGCATCTGTCATTTCTGTTGCAATAAAACCTGGTGCCACACTGTTTACAGTGATTTGGCGGCTACCCATCTCTTTTGCAAGACTACGGCTAAATGCTTCAATACCTGCTTTAGCAGCAGAATAGTTCGCTTGGCCTGGATTTGCAAAGTGAGCTACAACAGAACTGATATTAATAATGCGACCAAAACGTGCTTTCGTCATACCCTTAAGTACACGTTTAGATAAACGATAAACGGCTTTAAGGTGGATATTGAGGATGTCATCCCAATCATCTTCCGACATACGAAGCAACAAATTGTCTTTCGTAATACCTGCATTGTTAACGAGAACAAGTACAGGACCATAGTTCTGTTCAATATGAGACACGACTGCTTCAATCTCATCGAGATTACGCACATCGAGAGCCAAACCTGCACCTTGTTCACCAAAGCTATCAGTTAGCTTTTGTGCACCAGATTCAGAAGTCGCAGTACCTACGACAAAATAACCGTCTTGAATAAGTTGCTGGGCAATGGCAGCGCCAATGCCCCGACTCGCGCCCGTTACTAATGCAACTTTGCGTTCTTGTGTCATGCAATTTTTCCTTCTGCCACTAAAACAGCATTTAGGGCATCTTCCATTTTGCTCTTACTATCAATAGAAAAAGCTTTTTCAATATTTGGTAAACGCTTTGCGAGATTACTCAATACTGTACCTGGGCCACACTCAACAATGTACTGAATACCTTGGTCTTGTAGAGACTGCATGGTACGTGTCCATTGTACAGACTGGTACAATTGTGCTGTTAAAGCCTGACGTAATTGAGCAACATCGGTAGCAATTCCCGCGTTGACATTTTGTATTACAGGAATGGTAGGTAGCTCAATGGCAGTTTGTTCCAAAGCTTCTGCAAATTTTTCTGCTGCCGGCTTCATCAATGAACAATGTGATGGAACAGAAACCGGTAAAGCAATTGCTTTAGCAGATTGTTCTTTTGCCAATGCCATAACTTGCTGTACAGATGCAGTACTACCAGCAATCACAACTTGACCTTGTGAATTATAGTTTGCTGCTTCAACTGAACCTTGGCCCGATGCAGACACGCTCTGGCACAATTCAACTACTTTATCATCAGCTAAACCAAGAATAGCAGCCATAGCGCCTTCCCCTTGAGGAACAGCATTTTGCATGAGTTTTCCACGCAAATTAACTAACTTAACTGCATCCGCCAAACTCATTGAACCTGCTGCAACTAAAGCGCTGTATTCACCTAAAGAGTGACCTGCAAGGTATTTAGGGGCTAAACCACCTAAATCTAACCATAAACGCCATAAAGCAATACTGGCAGTTAATAATACAGGCTGGGTATTTTCTGTTTGGTCTAAACCTTCACCACTTTGTGCAATGTGCCAAAGATCAAATCCTAGCGCGTCTGAAGCTTCGGCGAAAGTTTGCCCAACTCCACTAAACTGTTCTGCGAGTTCAGCGAGCATACCAACTTTTTGTGAACCTTGACCTGGAAACACAAATGCAGTTTTTGTGGCTAAAGCTACTTGTTCAAGACGTTTAGCAGACATAAGAAATCCTTTTTGGGTTTTCACTCATTTCTCTGGAGCGGAAATTTAACATTTAATTTGTATATTTATAATTGCGAAAAACAACAAAAAAAGGGAGCTTTCGCTCCCATTTTTTCTATACTTAAGCATCACGCTTAATGCATATCATGCAATTATTCAGCATCAGCTGCTTTAGCGAATAATTGGCGACCACGGTAGAAACCGTCTTTAGTCACGTGGTGACGACGATGAGTTTCACCAGTTGCTTGGTCTACTGTTAATGCATTCTCGGTTAAAGCGTCATGTGAACGGCGCATGTCACGGCGAGAGCGACTTTTACGGTTTTGCTGAACGGCCATGATGGCTCCTTACAAAGATCGAAAAAATGGATCAGAACAAATTCAGTTGTCTTATCCCATAATCATAACACAAATTATGAGTTAAGTTTACCCTTCAAACCTGCCAAAACATCAAACGGATTATCCCGTTTCTCTTCGACAACGTTCTGAATGGTAGGTTGATGTTTATGTTCACAAGCATCATGCTTGGGAGATAAAGGCATCAACAATAACAGTTCATCTTCTAGTAATGCGAGTAAGTTGATCGAGGCAGGTGTATCAAAATCACCTTTTGTCGAAGACTCACTTTCACCTAAAACGATGAAATCAGCATCCTCATCCAAGCGCTCTATCAGTGACTCATCATCTACAAGTGCAATATGAAAGTCAGAAACAATTGGCATTTCAACAGGTTCCAAACAACGTTGGCACTCCATTGGAACTTTTGTTTCCATGTGACCATCTAACCACACAATGCGATGATAGGCATCCATTGATAGCTTACAGTCTATGTTGATCAATTGGTTATCAATTGACCCAACAGCTTCACGAGCAATACGAGCAAAGCGAAACAATGGCAGTTGACCTGACCATGTAAAGCCTTGTTCAGCCCATTTAAACGGCTCAATCTGTGCCGGAAAGGTATTTGCTGACATAATTAAGGCGGCAATTCTACAAATTCATCGGTACTCTGTCAAAGATTAAGATACAATTTTGTACTTCTTTAGACAGAACTCGGGGTAAATTAAGCAATGCACCTGTTGCAGCCGCAACCTGAAGTTAACACTTCATTACTCGTTTGCACCCATTCAACCCACCAGAACCCTCTTTTACCTGACGTGGTGCAACTCTCACCATGGCCAAGCTCAAAATTAGAGTCTGAGCAAGTTGATTGGCTTATTTTACACTTTAATCACTGGTTTTCCCACCATAATGTGACATTAGTTCGTGGAGAATTTGAACCAGAATATTTCCCAGCGAATGAGCATGAGCCAGCGAAAATTCAATTTGCTCATGGTTTTTTCAATAGTGCTCTTCACGAAATTAGCCATTGGACAATTGCAGGTGCAAAACGTCGTCTATTACCCGATTTAGGTTATTGGTATGCGCCAGATGGCAGAACTAAAGAACAGCAAGATTTATTTGAACAAGTAGAAATCAAACCTCAAGCCATTGAATGGTTATTTGCACAGTCTTTTGGCAGAAAATTCAGAGTCTCGCTAGATAACCTTACGGGCGATGGTGGAGATGGCAGAAAGTTTAAAGATAATGTTTATGCCCAAGTTCAACGTTACTTTTCTGGTGAAGCAAAGCTGCCTGCCGATGCAGCAAGATTCATTGAATGTATTTGCCAATGTACGCGAGCAGGTGCAGCATTACAATTAAATGAATTTAAACGTGAACTCCTTGATTAAATGACAAAAAAACTACGTAAGTTACTTGCTTCACAAGTTTGAAAGGTCTAATACTATTTTTAATAATGGCGTGATGGAGTCTCTAAAATATGCTGCATTTACATGTACATCCTGAAAATCCACAGCAACGCCTCATTGAGCAAGCGGTTGAGCGTATTCGTGCCGGAGACGTTGTGGTCTACCCTACCGATGCTGCCTATGCAATCGGATGCCAGATTGGTAATAAAAATGCGATGGAACGGATTGCCCAGATTCGTGGTTTAGGTCCTAAGCATCAATATGCAATTATGTGTTGCGATTTATCAGATATCGCGACTTATGCCAAAGTTGATAATGCGACGTACCGTTTATTAAAGGCAAATACACCAGCCATCACCACTTTTATTTTACCGGCAACCAGTGAAGTTCCACGTAGGTTAATGCACCCTAAAAAGAAAACGATTGGTCTACGTATTCCGAGTAATCCAATTTGTCAGGCTTTATTAAAAGAGCTCGGTGAACCTTTACTCACCAGTACATTAATTTTACCGGGGCAAGAAGATCCACTAGATGATCCTTACGATATTGAAAATCAATTAGCTAAGCGTATTGATGTCTTTATTGATGGCGGTTTTGGTACTTTAACAACCACGAGTATTGTTGATTTATCAGGTGAGCATCCTGAAATTATTCGTCGTGGTGTCGGTGATGTAAGTGCTTTTGAATAAGCACTTACTTTTCATTTTTTACCAATAGTTTAAAAAAAAGCATTATCAAGAAAAAAAATACTCTTTATTTAGTTTGGATTTTTTTTACACTTTAGTCGTTAAGCAATTTATTAAAAGTCACAATTCCTTTAGAATGCTTCTCACTATCTGCTGTTCTTCTGCTACAGCTCTTATTGACTTGAAAAACAAGTCTCATGCTTTTGAAAATTCGCGTGGCTTATAATCGTAATGAACCAATCACTTCATCAATCCATGGAAGACGTTCCACACATCCGTGTTTTAGATGAGTGGCACGATACGATTCCTGAGGATCTTTATATTCCTCCAGCTGCCTTTGAGATTTTGCTCGAACAGTTTGAAGGACCACTCGACTTTTTAATTTATCTGATTCAAAAAAACGGTTTTGATCTCATCCAGCTTGATATTGCTCCTATTGCAACTCAATATTTGGCTTATATGGATAGTATGAAATCCTTAAACATTGAGCTGACTGCCGACTATATGGTCATGGCTGCTTTATTGGCTGATTTGAAATCTCGCTTACTTTTACCTAAGCCTACTGTAGTAAGCATCGAAAAAGATCCTAAACAGGATCTTATTGATCGACTCGAAACTTATTTACGCATTAAACAAGCCGCTGAACGTTTAGGCCAAATGCCAGTTCTTGACCGTGATACATTCAGTGCCAATGTAAGCTTAGGTCATATTGCACCTGTTTATGAAGGTTATGATGTTTCAGCATTACACGATGCTTTGTTCTGTGTATTTAACCGTCCGGAACCTGTAACACACACAATTGCGCAAGAGCCTGTACTGTTAGAAGAACGTATTGCTTATATTGAAGAGAAATTAGAGTCAGGCGACGTGTTAAGTTTTAAAGAATTACTTAATCCCCAACAAGGCCGTATGGGAATGGTTGTAACTTTTATGGCTGTTTTAGAATTGACCCGACAACAAAAGATTAAGATTATTGCTACAGGAGTTGAAGCTCCACTAGCTATTCAAGGGTCTTCAATATGAGCAGTTTTGAACAAAATAATAATGATTTGTCATTAGCCGATATTCATCATGAAGTTTTATTACAGCTTGAAGCCATTATTTTTGCTAGTGAAGCGCCTGTCTCAATTGCCCGTTTAAAAGAAGCATTTAATAATCAATATAACAAACAACAGCTTCGTCAGCTTTTACAACAGCTTGCCCTTTTACAACATGGCCGTTCCATTGAGTTGATTGAAACTGCGCAGGGCTTTCGTTTTCAGGTAAGATCCAAATATCGCAATATCATTGCGCAGATTTGGCCAGAGCGACCAACAAAACTGTCGCCATCATTACTAGAAACGTTGGCTGTCATTGCGTATCATCAACCGGTCACACGTGCTGATATTGAACAAATTCGTGGTGTATCTAATAATAGTCAGATTCTCAGAACGCTATTTGACTGGAACTGGATTAAAGAAGCCGGTTTTAGAGATTTACCCGGAAGACCTGCGTTGCTAATTACAACGCCTCAATTTCTGAATGCTTTTGGTCTAGCCTCTCTAGGCCAATTGCCTCCCCTGCAGAACGCCAAGGAAGCATTTATGGCTCTCGATGCAAATGCACCGAAGTCATAAATAGGTGGACTGTTGATCATTATGTCTAAGGTTGTGCTGTCATGAGTGAAAAATTGCAAAAAGTATTAGCGCGAATCGGATTAGGTTCTCGCCGATATATGGAAGAGGTTATTGCCGCAGGACGCGTGAGTGTGAACGGCCGCGTTGCCCAAGTTGGCGAGCGCATTGAACCAGGCGATGAATTACGCATTGATGGCCGTAAAGTTCAGTTCCAGATCGAAGATGAAATTCGTCGTCGTGTACTGATTTATTATAAACCAGAGGGTGAAATCTGTTCACGTAATGACCCTGAAAAGCGTCCAACCGTATTTGATCATTTACCACAAATTGCAAATGACCGTTGGGTAATGGTAGGCCGTCTAGATATTAACAGTACAGGTTTATTACTTTTTACAAACGATGGCGAGCTTGCTAACCGCTTAATGCACCCATCTAATGAAATTGAACGTGAATATGCTGTACGTGTAATGGGTGAAGTAACACCACAATTACGTCAAAATATGGTCAATGGTGTAGAGCTTGAAGATGGCCCTGCCAAATTCGAATCTTTCTCTGAAATTGGTGGTGAAGGTATTAACCGCTGGTATCAAGTTGTAGTGAAAGAAGGCCGTAACCGTGAAGTACGCCGTATTTTTGAATCACAAGGCCTTAAAGTAAGCCGCTTATTGCGTACTCGCTACGGTACAGTCATTTTACCACGCGAATTACGTACTGGTCGCTGGATGGAACTCGACAAAACTGACATCGATAACTTGGCAAAATCTGTTGAGTTAAAACCACGTCAAGGTACAGGCTTATTTGGTATGGCAAAACGTCGCACCGAACGTATGACAGAAAAGCCAATGGCAGCACGCCGTGGTGGTTACTTACGTCAGCAACGTCGTGATGATGAAAAAGAAGCACCAGCTAACACAGGTAATCAGCGCAAATCGACTGGTTTTAACCGTGGATTTAAAAAGTTCTAAGTAAAGCTTTTAAATCAAAAAAACCGCTCAATTTAGAGCGGTTTTTTATGGCCTAATTTTTTAATTCATTCATTTTTGCTAGTTCAATCCACTCAGCTTCAGGGAAATGAATGGCTAAATGGTTCTTCAAATAATTTGAAGTATCTTGAGAGATTAATGGATCTTTTGATTCATCTTTTAGGTTGTAAACCAAAGCTTTTAATTTCAGACCACGTGACTTAAGTGCCTCGAGACTAAGCAATGTATGGTTAATACTCCCCAAACGACCAGACGTCACCAAAATAACAGGAAACTGATGCTGAGCAACGTAATCAATAGTAAGTAAACTGGTGGTTAAGGGTACCATTAAGCCACCTGCACCTTCTAACAATACAATTTCAAAACGCTCAGCCAATGTTTGAGTCGCATTCTCAATTTTTTGAAAATCGATCTCTCGGTTATCAAGACGCGTTGCTAAATGAGGTGAAGCAGGATAACTAAAGATTTCCGGCATAGTCAGCTTGTCATGATCTTCCTGAAACCAACCTTGCCCCATAATTTCACGATGCTTCTGGATATCCTCAGAGATATCAGCATTACCTGTTTGAATAAGTTTTTGGGTAATTACTTTTTTACCCTGCTCAGTCCATAATTTTGCTAAGAAACCTGTCGCGTAGGTTTTACCAATTTCGGTATCAATCCCACTCACAAAATAGATCTGGCCACTCATTTACTTCATTCTCCGGGCAATACAATAAATCGGGTGATATGTTAGGGAGTACCCCTCGGTGTGCTTAAACCGGTCATAATCTTGATAAAACTGCTGTAAAGATTGCTTAGTCCAACGATGCTGAGCAGTTGCCGTTACACCTGTTGCTTTTAAATGCTGCAACACAGCTTTAGGCGAATCGAAATAAAGCTGAGTTTCTGACTGTGCCAAATGCAAAATCTCAAAACCAGCCTGAGTTAAGGCACTGTTCCAATTTTCAAGATTCCAATAATTTAAACCTTGTCCGGTTAGCTCTTTAATTTCAATGAGGTTTTTAGGACCAAATGTTGAAAAGCATAGCCAGCCTTGCTCATTTAAAGCAGCATAGCAATGTTGAAGTAACCGTGGTAAATCTTGCATCCATTGCAAAGCTGAACCGGAAACAATCATATTGAGCTGCTGAGGGAATTCTAAGGTTTCAACGTCTCCAATTAACCATTTCACATGTTCTTCATGATTAAAGTGCTGTTGCACCTCTGCATACAAATCATTTAAAACTAAATCTTCAATTTGAAAAGATTCAACAAGCAGACGAGTTAAATTGCCAGAACCGCAACCAATTTCAAAGACACGTGACATTGCGCTTGGACAAAATTGCTTTAGTAAGTTCGTTAAGTTTTGGCAAATTTGTTTTTGGACAATTGCATGCTTTGAATAGCTTTGCCCTGCTTTAGCAAAACGTTGGGCAACCAAATTTTTATTCAAACTCACAGGAAACTCACCAATGCTTCAAGTTCATGTTGCTCAACCATTGATGTTAAGGAAATGCGCAAACGCGAACTATTTTTAGGTACTGTTGGTGGACGTACAGGCATGGCATAAAAACCGCTTTCCTGAACCTGTTTCGCCTTATCGATAGCAGCCTGACTTTCTCCCACAATCACTGGAATAATATGGCTGGTCGATGGACTCACATACCCCTTTTGCACCACTGCTTGTTGAAGATATTGGCTAATATTTTTTAAATGTTCACGTTGAGATTGAGCGTTTAATACTTTTTGAAAAATAAAATTTGCCCATGCCATAACAATCGGAGGTTGAGCGGTACTAAAAATAAGCGGACGCATTTTATTAATGAGATAATCTTTAATAATTGGATGGCAAATAATATAACCACCGACTGCTGCTAATGCTTTACCCAAGGTACCAACTAGAAAATCAATTTCCTGAATTACATTATATTGTTCGGCACACCCTAAACCTTGCTGTCCACGTACGCCAATTGAATGCGCTTCATCGACATATAACATGGTTTTAGCAAAACGTTTTTTAAGCTGGACTAAAGCGGTTAAATCTGTTTCATCGCCATCCATACTAAAAATACTTTCCGTGACCACAATGATTCGTTCAATCTGGTCATCATCATGATACTTTTGTAGAAGTTGCTCTAAATGCTGCAAATCATTATGTCGATAGCGCACATACTGGGCACCAGACAAACGAATCCCATCAATCATACTGGCATGAACTAACTTATCTGCCAGAATTAAAGTTTTACTATCAGCAACAGCGGGCAAAATACCAATATTCATATGGTAGCCACTATTGAATAATAGAGCCGCCCGACCACCAAATGCTTGGCTTAGGCTATTTTCCAACTGTTCATATTCATCAAAATTGCCCGTTAATAAACGTGAAGATGAAGAACTAAAATAGCTGCGTTCTAATGGATAGCAATCTAAAAATTCTTGGCGAAGATCAATATCAGCTGCCAACCCAAGATAGTCATTTGAAGCTAAATTGAGCATCGTTTTATTTTGAATCGTAATAAAACGGCCATGCTGCACATTTTGGGTAAATTGTCTGAAATTACCTTGTCGTTTTAACTCATCTAACTCTGTAGCAAAATGATCGAGCAATGACATCTTAATGTGCCCCCTGCATCGTTTTAACTACTTCAACCAACTGTTCGAGCAAGCCACTTAACTCTTGTTGAGTGATGACATAAGGCGGCATGACATAAACTAATTTTCCAAAAGGACGAATCCAGATTCCACGCTCTACAAATTGTTGCTGTAAAGTTTTCATATCGACATTAAAGGTGAGTTCCACTACACCAATTGCACCGAGCACTCGTACATCAGCAACATAATCAAGCTGATTTAAAGGCATTAAATATTGGCTAAGCTGTTGCTCAATTCGCTTAATATTGGCCTGCCAATCTTGCTCAATTAATAATTGCGTACTTTTTAAAGCAACAGCACAAGCGAGTGGATTGGCCATAAAAGTTGGGCCGTGCATAAATACCCCAGCCTCACCGCGACTAATGGTTTCTGCTACATGCTTTGTCGTTAAGGTCGCAGACAAAGTCATATAACCGCCTGTTAACCCTTTACCTAGGCACATAATATCCGGCTCGACTTGAGCATGTTCCCAAGCAAAGAGCTTACCTGTACGACCAAAACCAGTGGCAATTTCATCAAAAATTAATAACAGATCATATTTTTCACAAAGCGCTTTAGCCTGACGTAAATATTCAGGATGATAAAAGCGCATGCCCCCTGCACCTTGGACAATCGGCTCAATAATCAGTGCAGCAAGGTTTTCATGATTTTGCTGAATAGCTTGCTCTAACTCGGCAATATCTTCTTGGTTCCACTCCTCATGAAATTTGGTTTGCGGAGCTGCTACAAAAAGACGGTTCGGTAAACTTGTACCAAAAATCTGATGCATGCCTGTCACTGGATCACAAACAGACATCGCATTCCATGTATCACCGTGATAACCAGAACGTGTAGTAATAAAATTTGTTTTTTGTGGCTGGCCTTGTGCTGTCCAGAATTGCACAGCCATTTTCAAAGCAACTTCAACGGCAACCGAACCTGAGTCTGCATAAAAAATTTTATCGAGACTCGGCGGTGTAATTTTTAAAAGAATTTTGCCAAGTTCAATAGCAGGATCATGAGTTAAACCGCCAAACATGATATGAGACATATTTTGTAGTTGGTCGGTCACTGCCTGATTAAGTTCAGGATGGTTATAACCGTGTATTGCACACCACCAAGACGACATACCATCAATTAAAGTTCTACCATCATCAAGTTCAATCGTTGCCCCATAAGCACGCTTCACTTTAAATGTGGGTAAAGGTTGTGTCATTGAAGTATATGGATGCCAAATATGTTCCAAATCAAAATTATCGGTCATCCTCTATACCCTTTTACAGCAATCAAATCTTTCATTTAGCACATGTTAAACCTGTTAAGAATGAAAGAAAATTGCGAGATCAATCAAAGCTTATGAACTTTGCTGATGAATTGTTAAAAATTGGCAGATTTCTTCAATTGTCCTCTCTACCTGTAAGTAGGGAAAAGCATGAGTAGCATCTTTTAATAGCTTATAACCCATGTTTTCTGTCGCTATATCTTTAAAATTTTCAACAATCTTGCAAGGAATGACATTATCTTGTTCAGCAAACAGGTGAAACTGTCGTCCCGAATAGTTTTTCAAGTTATCTACCAAATTTAGCTGCTCAAGCATTTTTAAACCGTCTAATAACAGTTCATTTGTGGGCGGATTTGCTATGTTTTGTACGCTAAGCCAATCTTGTTTTGCCTGAGATGAGCCAAGTGTAATTAAATAATAAAAACGTTTTAAAGTAGCTTGGGGATTCTGTAAAAAGGAAGCTTTAAATTGACTAAATACATCAGCAGGCATAGCAGTATGCCACGAAGTATTAGCCACAAAACAAGGATTAGAAGCAAGCGTAATTAACGTTTTAGTTTGGCCCGTTTGTTTATAAAAAAAGTCAACCAGATATGTTGCTAACTGTCCACCTAAAGACCAACCTACAACCACATCAATATCAGTTAAAAAATCAAGCTGCTCGTGAAAGTCACCATCTAAAATATTAAAAATATTAATAAGTTGTGTATCATACCCAGCTTCCGTTAAACCTAATTTTAACGATTGCAAAGGTTCTATTCCTACTCCCCAACCTGTAATCAATAAAATTTTATTTTGTAACTTCATATGCACGCTCAAAGACAAATTTATGGAAATTATATATTAATATCAATTTAAAATATCTTTTAAAATCAATATAAAAATTGAATTCAAAAAAGTAAAATCAACTATTTATGGCGGTTAAATATTCTGAAATATATTGATAAATAAGGCCTAAAATATTTATATGAAATATACAAAAATTTAATTATCTAAACATTGAAGCAAATCAAAAAACAACATAATCCACACTTCACCCATAAATCTATTATGCAATGTAATTAATGTTAATACTTATGTTTTTTTATTAAAAAAAATGACTCATCAATTCATTTTAATGTTAGAAGATTAAATATTGATCAAAAAATATGGGCAGGCAAATATGAACAATCAAAGTATAATATCTGATGGGAGAGAAAAAGATACATATTTTGTTACACCCAATGATATTATAAATATCTTACCTACAGATAGAAATTATTGTTTATTTCTGGATATTGATGGAACATTAGCTCCATTTCAAATTCATCCTGAGCATAGTTTTATTCCAAATACTACCTTAGAAGTTATAAAAAAAATTATTGAATTAAATATACCCGTGATTGCTGTAACAGGACGTGATGTTGAAACAGCGAGTAAGCTACTTCAGTCTATTGAATTACCTATAGCGGGCTTACATGGTTTAGATATTTATTTTGATTCTGATACTTATATTCGCCCAGATTTAAGCGATATTAATTTTCAAAAATTAAAAGAAGATATTATAAATTCTTGTGAAAAATATCCCGATTTATTAATTGAGGATAAAGGACATTCTATTGCTTTACATTATCGAAAAAACCCGGAATTAGAAGATAATGCAATTTATATTATGCAACAGATTAAATATTTTTATCCTCAATTAAAATTAAATAGAGGAAAATTTGTCGTTGAATTATTACCTAAACAGGCAGATAAAGGTAAAGCAATACAAACAGTATTAAATCATCTTAATTTACCGTTAACTCACCCCATATTTATAGGAGATGATTTAACGGATGAATCAGGTTTCATTTTTATTAATCAACAGTTTGGCACTTCAATTAAAGTAGGTTCTGGTGAAACAGAGGCTCAATATAGATTAAAAGATATTAATAGTGTGTCTAATTTTCTTTTTTTCTTCCTAGAAAAAATAAAAAAGTTATACGTCAAAAATAGTCAAGATCAGAATGGAGAACAAATATGTCTAAATTAATCGTGTTATCGAATCGAATTAGTATGCCATCGGGTAAGGCTTCAGCAGGTGGCCTTGCAGTAGCTGTACAAGACGCATTAAATGATAGTAACGGCATTTGGTTAGGCTGGAATGGTCAGCAAATTACCGATACTGAAGCGCCTGAATTCGATCAGGCATATTCTCATGGGATCGACTACATTACCTGCCCTCTTACACATCAGCAATATGCACAGTACTACTGTGGTTTTGCCAATAAAGTATTATGGCCTGCCATGCATGATCGGGATGACCTGATCGAATATAATGCAGAAGAATATAATACCTACCAAAAGGTCAATCGTTTATTTGCTGAAAAATTACAACAGATTGCTCAGCCCGATGATCTTATTTGGGTGCATGACTATCACTTTTTCAGCGTAGCTCGTCATTGCCGTGAATTAGGTATGCAAAATAAAATCGGTTTCTTTTTGCATATTCCTTTCGCAAGCTTAAATATTTGGCGCAAGATCCCAGTTGCACTACAGTTGGTCCAAGATCTCTGCCAATATGATGTGATTGGTTTACAAACTCAAACCGATCAGAACACCTGTATGCAAACTTGTATGGGCTTACTTGAAGCTCAAAAAATACTAAGCGACAGAATCAGTTATAAGAAACGTCAAATCTTGATTAAGTCCTATCCTATCGGTGTTCAGCCAGAGCTTATTCAGCGCCAAGCACAACAGGCCTTTCATACTCCATACGTATTTAACTTTGAAGATATACCACGTCAAAAAACAATTATTGGGGTTGACCGGATTGATTATTCAAAAGGTTTACTTGAACGTTTCAATGCATTTGCAACTTTCCTTGAAACTAATCCTGAATATCATGGATTGGTACGTCACCTTCAAGTTGCAACGCCTTCACGTACAGATATTCCAGCCTATCAACGCTTATACCAACGCTTTAAGGCCAAATTAGAACTGATTAATGAAGAGTTTGCTCATGAAGATTGGCGACCTATCGATTGTTGCTTCGACACAGTTCAACATGACAGCTTGATGCATATTTATCGTCGTTCTGACATTTGCTGGATTAGCTCATTACGTGATGGTATGAATTTGGTCGCAAAAGAATATATTGCGGCTCAAGATCCAGAGAACCCAGGTGTGCTGATTTTATCTAAATATGCCGGTGCTGCTGAACAAATGACTCAAGCATTGATTGTTGATCCATTAGATAGAGCAGCCATGATGGATTCTTTAAAAACTGCTCTAGAGATGTCCAAAGCTGAACGTATTAATCGTTATGAACAGTTAATAGAAGGTTTAGCAGCTACTGACCTGAGCGATTGGCGAAATAATTTCTTGAAGGATTTAGAAAATTCTCCGACATTCACAAAGTCTAAGTTGTCCTTACAAGAAAAGTATCAACCCACTTACCATGTCTTATAATAATTTAAGCTTATGGAACATCGAGGATGTTTTACTCGATGTTCCGCGGTTGGTAAGCAAGCTTAGATTACTTTGCCTTCACAAGAGTAAAGCGATTGAGTATAGCAATCATGGTTAATAAAACCGCCACTCCTGATAAGACAGTGGTTAGGCTAGTCCACTGGCCAATCAAACCAATTAAGGCCGGGCCACTTAATGAACCTGTATAAGCAATCGTTGACACTAAAGACAGTGCCGCTGCTTTAGGCATATCATTTTGGCGTCCAACACGAGAGAACATGACTGGGACAATATTAGAACAGCCTAAACCTAAAAGCGCATAACCCAATACTACAACTTGCCAAACAGGTGCCATCACAATAGTGACCATAGCAAGAGCAGCGACAATTGCACTATAGGTCACAATAGTTTTCTCACCCCACTGTTTTAACAAGATATGCCCTGCAAAACGACCACTTGTCATACTAAGCGCGAAGAAAGTATAAGCCAGCCCAGCAAAGGCAGGATTAAGCTGGTATTTACTGGTTAAATAAATACCCCCCCAATCCATTGCCGCACCTTCTGACAAAAAGGCAATAAAACACATCATCCCAATCAAAAGGATCGTACCGTTCGGACGTGAAGATTTTTTAGGCGCGTCAGTTATTTCCGCTGCACCTTGTTCATCTTGCTCAAATGTTGTTAAGGCAGATGGAATGGCAACAAAGCTCACCACCAATAAAACCATCACCACAGACAATGTGCTCATGAGTGGTGAAAGGCCAATTGCTAATAGTGCAGTGACAAGCATGGCACCGATTAAACCGCCAAGGCTACACATACCATGAAAACTAGACATGAGCGCACGTAAGCTGTGCTTTTCCACCACAACTGCTTGTAAATTGATAGCAACGCCAAGACTACCTGCTGCCGTACCAAAAATGAATAACGCTACAGCCATCGATACAAGACTATGCCAGATCGTTAAACTTGGTAGCAATACCATCAAGAGTATGGTCGCCACAGCAATTAATGGACGACATCCCCAACGCTTAACTAAAGCCCCTGTCGCAGGCATAGCAATCATTGAGCCGATTCCCATACAAAGCAGCAATAAACCAAAATTTGCATGATTTAGGTTTAAACGTTGCTGAGCATACGGAATAAGTGGTGCCCATGCAGATATCGCAAAGCCCAAGCTAAAAAAGCTAAGACGAGTTGCTAATCGTTGTGTACTTAAGAGAGTAGCTGTATCTAAAACAGCAGGTTTGGAAAATAACATATACGCGAAGCTCACCATAAAACCATTGGCGATCCATACCAACCGATTCCCCATAGAAAAACCCTTGCCTCATTAAATTTCTAGGCAAGGGTTTTTGTTGGCGAAATTATATCCAATTCCACAGAAAAAACATGGGGTCTGATACAAATTTTCTGACTTTTTTGTAACTGCCAAAGCCTTATGTAGTAAGGCTTTGAATATATTCAATTTGGCAGAATTAACATTTAAACGGTGACTTCATTTTATTAAAATGAGCCAATAAAAAACCCAGCCTAGGCTGGGTTTTTCAAGTCATTAAATTTGAGACTGGATATAATTTTGCAGGCCAATCAGTTCAATTAAACGCAACTGTTTTTCAAGCCAGTAAGTATGGTCTTCTTCAGTATCTGATAATTGTTGACGTAACATGTCACGACTGATGTAGTCGCCTTTTTCTTCACAAAGTTTAATACCTGTCGCTAATTTTTCACGCACATGATATTCAAGTGCTAAATCAGCTTTTAAGCAAGATACGACGTCTGTACCAACATTGATATCTTCACGATGCATGTTTGGTTTGGCACCTAAAAATAATACACGACGAATAATCGCATCGGCGTGAGACGCTTCTTCTTGCATCTCATGGTCAATACGCTCATAAATCTTGTTTAAGCCCCAATCTTCATACATACGAGAATGGATTAAATATTGATCACGGGCAGCCAACTCTCCGCCAATGAGCATATTTAAATAGTCTATGACTTCTGGATTGCCACGCATAATAAATCTCCTATCGTATGAGTCTATTATGGGCAAACTTAAAAATGATTGCAAAACAAAAAATAGTTAAGTTTATGATTTTTATCAAATTAAAATGAGAAACATACGCATTTGCAGTTTAAGTTATTTAAATTTCCTTTGCAAAAAGAAACGCTTGTCCGATTTATAAGCTCAGACAAGCGTTCAAATATAGCAAAAACCATCAATTTATAAATTTGTAACTAAAATCAATGGTTCTTATTTCGCTATACTTTTAGCTCAAAGTTTGCCCATAGCCTGCCATGAGTGATAAGAAATCCGTTTCATTCATGACGGGAATACCTAACTTCGCAGCTTTTTCTAATTTTGAACCCGCCTTCTCACCAGCAACTACACATTTTGTTTTGCTAGAAACACTCCCACTTACTCGTGCACCTAATGCTTGTAGCATTTGAGTGGCCTGATCACGGGTCATTTGTTCTAATGTACCTGTAAGTACCCAGCTTTCACCATTTAAAGGTTGACGCGTTGGTGCTGTTGGTGCATCCCAATGAATTCCTGCGGCAATTAAACGATCGAGTACTTCAATGTTATGCGGTGCCAAGAAAAAGTCAGCAATCCACTCTGCTGTAATATCCCCTACATCTGGGGTTTTCTTTAAAGCTTCTACATTCGCAGCTTTAAGTGCCTCTAGCGTCTGAAATGTATTTGCTAACATTCTAGCCGTTGTTTCACCTACTCCACGAATACCTAATGCATAAATAAAACGTGCTAGAGTTGTTTTCTTACTTGCTTCAATCGCATCTATTAGGTTCTGTACTGACTTTTCTCCCATTTTTTCGATGCCCAACAGAGTTTCTCTGTGCTCATGCAAATGGTAAATATCAGCAACATCTTTAAGTAAATCGAGACGTAATAAAGATTCTACCCAACGATCTCCCAAGCCCTCGATATCCATCGCTTTACGCGATACAAAGTGACGAATGGCTTCAATACGCTGTGCAGCACAATATAAACCGCCTGAACAACGTGCAAGAGCCTCACCTTCAGGCATCACTACAGGCGAAGCACATACTGGGCACGACTCTGGTAAATGAACAACTTCTGCTTCAGCAGGACGGAACTCCGGCCAAACTTTTTCTACTTTAGGAATTACGTCAAAGTGTCACCTTACAACTAACTTTTCATAATGCAAATATTATTGTAATAACTGAAGTTTTGATATAAAACTAGAACATCTTCACTAGTTGAAACTATCAAAAAGAGAATGGCTGTGATAAATCATGACGAAAGGCTCATTTTTTTATCTACGTTTATTAGTGTCGGTGAGTTGGTCAGAAAATGGATTGATTCTAAGAGCACGAATCAGCAACCCTTGCTTTCCCTTATCTTGATTCGGTACATCGAACTGATCCATTCACCTTTCAACAATGATGATACAAACGAGCTAATTCTTAACCTTACTTACATTCGTGCGGACCTTTGCCAGCAGAATAAATTTAAATATGCAAATGAAAGGTATGAAAAGATTTGCTTGCTCATAAAGCACATGATTGATGAGAGCTATTTCAAAGGCGGAAATGTCGATGGTCTATCTTCTCTCATGTGTACTCTCACCGAATCTCAATACGAAGCATGTAAGGCTGAGAAAATTCCATTCGAGGTTTCTCTCAAATTCAACTATGACCTTTCCAAATCAGATACAGTAGACAACGCTAAAGATGCCCCCCTCTCACCTACTGTTGTGCTAAGACTTGAATACTTATCAGGAATTTTGAATGCTGATGTTTATTATTTAATTTCTAATTTTATATCTCAGTCGAATAAGCAGCGACAAACCCAACTATCATTTTTAATGAAAAGATACATAGCAATACTGTATGAACCACTTAACAATAACGATTCAGGTGAACTAGCTAAAAGCCTACAATATATTCGAATAGACCTTTGCAAAAGACACACTTTTAAAAGCAGTATGACCTTAATCAATAATCTTATAATGATCATTAAACGATTAATTAATACAGATTTTTTTAACAAGAAAGAATTAAATAAGCTAGATAATTTTCTTACTTTACCAACTGAATCTCAATTCAAACTAATTAAGTCAGAAATTATACCAGAAGAAATATCAAATCTTTTCGCACATGAATCCAGCGCCGATGAGAACTTTAATAAAATACTAAACTCCACCTGCACTCCAGAAATTGCGAATAGATTAAAAGAGCACGTTAACAGTTTTAAGCATAAGAAACATCATAGAGGGCCCTTAATTCAATTTTTAGAGCAAATTTCATCAACTAATATTGAGTGGTATAAACATCCCAGAATTATTCAAGGTGAGCTTATAAAATATAGAGGTAACTTGCTTGATGAATATCAAAGAAATACTGCGTATAGTAAATTCCAGAACGTTAAGAACTCACTTGATGTGTTAGTTAAACATAGCCTATTACCAGAAAACGTTGAAATGCCAGACAATTTACGTAGGTGTACAAATACGCAAAAGGTGCGAAAAAACAACCCGCTCATATGTGAAGTGGACATGTATGATGAAACAAAGCGTGATGAGTACATACACACTCCCCAGTTTATCGAATCTTTAAAGAGCGAACTTTCATATAACTTGTGTATCCTTGTGAAAAACGCCCAAGAGATTGTTTTTCAGGGGTACAAAAAGTTTTGTAATAAAAATATTATCATAGAGCAAAGCCAGTTTGATGAATTCATGAACCACCCTCAATTTCTCGTAAGTAGAACAAAAGTCAGCAATTCTAAGTCAAAGATAAACCCTTTTAATAGCGAACATCCACTACGCTTAAATAATTTAACTGCTTATTACGATCATTACTTTAATGATCTACTAAATGGCAAAACTCAACATAATATTAACGGTCTCGCTTTAAGCGAAGATATCCTTGGATATCTAGGCTTAACAAGCAGTATTGCATCTGCGATGCAAACCATCATCACAGAAGAATTAGGGATTAATCCGTACTCGCTTTATAGAGTAAAAATATCATCTGACGGTCACGGCCATGAATTTGTTATAGTGGATGATGAGGGTTCTGTAAGAATTAAAGCTTTAAAGCCACGAGCTAGAAACGCTCGCTCTAGAAAGGCAGAAGGATCTTATAAATCATTAGCCGATATAGATGCATATGAAATAAATGCAGCAACTTGCTTAAGAATGGCATTAGAAATGACAGCAAGAATCAGAGAGACCTTGGGAATACAAGATCTATGGGTTTGCCTAACTTGTCACGGTGTCACTGTTCCATGTCCTGAAACATTCCAAAATAAATTTAATAAGTTCTGCTTGACGCTCTCACCTCAGAACACGACTTTGCAGGAAGCTACATTAAAAAAAGTACGTACATCAAAAGGTGTTTTAATTTATTTAAAATCAAATGGCGACTCCATCAAGACTGCGACATATTTTGGCAATACTGTTAAGACAACTCTTAATCGTTACATCCCGAAATATTTAACTGAGATAATTTACAGGCTCAAAATAAGAAACTTTCAAAAGATATTTCTGTTTATGGCTACCTCATCTGATAAATTACCTTTCGAGTCACTTAATATGAGTGAGGCCGAATTTAAATTACAGCTAAAACAAGTTTTCAACAATCCAGATATGGGAGGTAATTTATACAAAAAACTAACTAACCCTTGTATAGATAATGAGGAAGATACCCCACTATATTTTTGTGTATCTGATCTAAACCTTCAACTAGCTATAAAATATGCGAAAGATGGTAAAGATGAGAAGTTAAAGAAAAACTGTAAAGATGTACTTGATAAGATTGGGCAAGAGTCCTCAGTAAGGATGAAGAATATGCTTAGGAAAGCACAGTTAAATGTCGAGAAAAATAGTTATTAGGTGTTTAAATAATGAAAAGTAGTTTAAGCCCTATCAAGGAACGCATAGACCCTAATGACTTGCCAGAGACCATTGTTAATTCCTCTTACCCTAAACCTCGATGGATGTTGAACGAGTCTATAAATGATAAAACTTGGTACTTATCCAAAGTTGGTATTAATTTGTCCTTCTATAAGGAAAACATTAATAAAGCACGAAAGTTTGAATTCAAACAAAGGATTGCAGATAATGAGTATCTGACTGACAAAATTAATGAAGCATTATTAATAGATATCCGTAACAGTCTTCTTTATCTTGATTCAACAGGTAAAATTACAAGACCAACTAGGATTTCGGATATCGCTCTATCTGTAATTCACCTCATCTACCATGCAAATGAATTTCGTATTGCCAAAAGCGAACCTTTAGTTAGAAGCCTAGAGCAAATCAAATTCAAAGAGTTGGAACATTACTTGTTATCTTTTAATGTAGAGAGGGATTTGTTTGAGAAAGCAGTTAATTTTATATTAATAAAATGGAACTCAAGGCGCGATATAAACTGGTCTTTAATAAAAAGTGAGTTTGCTCTTACAACTAGGGAATTTAAAAGTCTTAAATACAAAATAATTAAATACTTAGAATCAAAAGATGATGGCTTTATTTCTAAATTGATGTATAAGCGAGAATATAATAATGCATGTACACGAGAGTTTGACATAGACTTTGATCTGTTTCCAAGTCAAAGTACAATCTCTAATGAAATATCTAAACTGGAAGCCTTTTTTACTGCAAGAACTGCCCAAAAATATAAGTTTAAGTATTCGCCAATGAAACTGTTTTCTGTGGGAAGGACTATTTTTGATGAAATGATCGATAGAGTAAAAACTCCATTGATGCCAATTTCATTATCCCTTCATACAACTTCCTCAGCATTACATTTTGCACGCGTTTATGGGGAGCCACTTCGTCAGTACCTTTCGGATTTATCTAAAGGCGAAGTTAACAGGATAAAAGAACTTGGTATTGCTTTATCAACCAGCAGGAAATATAGCCTAGAGATAAAGAATTATGTATATAAAACAACTAAGATCCCAGACGCTCTCAAACCTTTAATTATTACGTCATGGGAAAAAGGAGATGAGTTTAAATTTGACTATAGCGAATTAAGAAATGGCATGTCTGTTCATATGGCTATCAGACTTTACACAGCTGCAATATGGATTTTGATCGCCAGCTTCTCTGCTGGCAGAGCAACATCATTGCGGACTTTAAACCGTAATTGTTTTGTACAATCCCCAGTTGATGGTTTATTTGACATAGTCATGAAAATTCCTAAAAGCTCAGAAAGGTTAGAGTTAGAAAAAGTACATAGACCTATCCCTGATTTAATATACGATTACGGTCTAGAGTTCGCTTTAATGGTATGTGAACTTGAAGAAAGACGAGGTTTTATAGGAGATGAGAATGAACTATTTTTATTTGGAGGTGCATTATCATATAGATCAATAAGTGCGGCTCGTGAAGATGGCGGGGAAAATTCTAAACACCCTTTAAGCGATGACTATATTAATGCTTCCATTAATATGTTTATGGACTGGATTGAATCTCCCCTGATCGGTGGAAAAAGATGGTATCCATCAACACACCAATTTAGAAGACTATTTGCTGTAGTGTATTTTAACTTCTCAGATCAAGTTGGATTAGATGAGCTATCTTGGTTCATGGGCCACTCTAACCTCGATCAAACATTCTATTATGCAGAAGTGTCACCTGATGATGAATGGATCGACGAAGCTGAGGCTACTATTGCACGGATAGGGGCATCATTAAACAAGCATATTAATGGTGATGAAGCAGTGAGAAGCATAATTAACAAAGCCAGACAGTCAACAAATATTTCGACTGTGCTAGAGACACTGGTTCGTAGATTGATTGACGAACATAAAGAAAAAACAGGTCAACAAGTCCGTTTCTGTAAGATCGATGGAAACGAAGTTTTCTTTTACTTTATTAAGCCATAAAAGTAGGAATTTAGTTATGTCAAAGTTTAAGAAGGGGGAAACTTCAAAATCAGTTATCGATAAAAAGATTGAAATATCCTCATCTATAAAGCGAAAAACTGAACTCATAAATAAGATAGAATGCTTTGAAGATATACCTAGCAGCTTGGAAATAAAAAATAACACCATTTCACAAACTTCAGTTCATAAGTGGAATGATAGTGAACATAATATTATATCTTATTCTTACAATACAGCTCATGCTGCGCATAACTTAAAATATTTAAACGATCTAATTGATTCAATTAAAAATGCCAATCATAGGCTTTCTAAACTCTCAGAATCAGAAAGGAAGGATAAAGGTAATTCCACCGCCAGAATATCACAAAATGAAGTAAACAAACTAAAAATTGAAAACGAGGAATTACGTGTTGCATTAGCAGAAGTGTATAGAGCTTATATGAGCCTTTTAGATCAATGTCGAGAAGATAAGGAAATCGATGCTGCATATAGAAAACTTATTCTATCTCAGGCTCAAATCCTAGGTAGAAATCGACTATGGCTGGTTAAATAATGTCTTCTGTAGTCGTTGCAAAAGATCCTAACCTTAAATTTCTCAATACTAGTAGGCGAATAGACCAAAACAATGATTGCCCACTTCCCATGATTTTAAAGAAAGGTGGTAAGTTTGATTGGAATGCTAATTCATTTATTACTCATTATGGCGGTGGTTCACAAACATATAATATTCGCCCATTAGCAAAAACCGTTCAAAAAAAAGCATATAGTTTAAATTTGTTCTGTGATTTCCTTGAAGATAATTCTATAAATCTGAGCGAGATTAATGATAGCACTCTTTATCAATATATTAAGGAGTCAAAAGATAGGAATATTAAAGACGGTACTATTATTCAACATGGAAGGACTGCAATTGAGTATATAGATTATCTCAGTAAAATGTATCCAGAATGGAAACTAGGCACTACAGGGAAAGATCCAGATAAAATATTCAGCGTGCATTATGAAAAACTTAAATTCAAGAAAGGAAGTATAACAGGTGAATATTTTTATCATGAATCACTAGTTGGACTAATTAACATTGCCTCTGAAGTTGAATACGTTCATGATCACGAGTTAGTTATGTGGCTAGATGCCATCAACTGCACAACCAACCACCCAAGAATAAATACATTCCTCATAAGCAGGTGGGAAGCCTTAACCACATTACTAGATGTTACTGGCTCTAGAATAAGTGAAGCTCACGAGATAACCCGAACTATGATAAAAGAGGCAGCGGATTCATTACTCATCAGTGACAAGCAGCCAATAATCCGAAATATTCCCATAAGGAAAGGAAAATACAAAGGTAAAACTCGATCAGTGAGGACTACCCATGAGGATATTCAAGTTATTCTTTTATACGTCCATGTAATTGAAGATATGTTTCCTGATATGGAGCATGATGCTCTTTTTGTCGATTCAGTCACAGGAAAACCATTGAAATCTACTTATTTAAAAAATTATGCAAAAAAGGTTATTAACGGTAGTAAGTATTGTGAGGCTCTGAGGCACCTAACCAATCATTCTTTTCGCCATAGATTTATTACCCTTAATATAGCTAAAGCAATTAAGAAAATATCAGCACAAGGTAGCTTTTCAAGTATTCTGAGTGTTGCTTCAAATGCATGCCGTAAAGTTACCATGCATGCAAACAATGAATCTTTATCACATTATGTGCATCTAGCCACTGAATATAATGAAAAAAACGATCAAGCAGATATAGATATGAGCAATGTTTCTCCTCAAATTAGAATTCGTGTAAAGAAAATGATCTCAATTGCAAATTTGTTCCGCTTAAAGGAAATAAACGAAGCTGAAGCTTTAGATTCTCTTCTTTCAACGATAGATGGATTTAAGAAGTTCACATAAAACCAATCAGCCTTTGTTCTTCAGCTCAGATATGCGAGCGGGAAACGCCCAAAGCTTCTGATGAATAGCCACCGATTTTGTAGACACCATTTAGTTGCGAATTACTTGAAGATTCAGCCAGCCATTCTTGTTCATAGCCTACCACTCATTCTTATTCCTGATAGGCCACTCTTGTTTTAAAACATATTACTCTAAAGAAAAAATTTTTTCTCTGTACGACCGACCGAAAATCTCAAGTTCATAGGATCTATGTAAAATCCGATCCATAACAGCATCTGCAATTGTTGGATCTTGAAATTGTTCGAACCATAACTTCTTAGGAACTTGGCTAGTAATTAAAACACCTCCTGTTTGAGATTGTTTGTCTATTATTTCAAGGAAAGAGGGAGCTAATGCCTGATTAAAGCCTCCTAGCCCAAAATCATCAATAATAAGCAGCTTTGCAGTATAAATTTTTTTCTTAAAATTTTTAATTTCACCTAAAGCAATTGCATTTGCAATTTCATCAAAAAGGCTAATCGCATTAAAATATATAGTGCTATAACCGCGATTACAGGCCTCAGCACCGAGTGCACAAGCTAACCATGACTTACCAACCCCTGTAGAGCCCGAAATAATTAATCCACGACCTCCATCAATCCATTCACAATTTGCATAGCGATGGATGTCTGCTTTTTTAATTTTTCGTTCTACTGCATAATCTATATGTTCCACCCTTGCATTGGGATAACGGAATTTGGCTTGCAATAAAAGTCGTTCAATTCTTCGATTAGAGCGATCAGTTAATTCTGCATCGAGACAATAGTCTAAAAAGTCCTCTATGCTAACACCCTGATCTAACATTTGATCAAGTGAGCTTTCTGCTGAACGAAGAAAACCTTTGAGTTTAAGCTGTTCTAACTTAACTTTAACAGATTGTTTAAGCATGTTTAGTTGTCTCTGAATTCTGTAAATAATAATTAATGCCTCGAATATTCTGATGCGGTGTTAATATGCGAGACTGCATATCTGGAGCTTGTGGTATGAGATAAGCATTATTTGAAATAATGCTTTCTAGTCGTTTTAGGGTAAAAATTTTCCGCTCCATGGCGAATTGACAAGCATCTTCAAGGTAATGAGATTTTTGATTATCTGTGACCCATTTTCTAAGCTTATTCAAGGATTTAATGTTTTTGGCAAGATCTCTTTTTTGATTGAGAATATAATTAACATACTGTGATGTATTTGGACCTGTACGATTTGCCCAGAAAATAATTTCATCTTTTGATAGACCTTTTTGAGCGAGATGCTCAGGTGACATATGTTCATCCAAACAGATATCTTGATGTACATGAGTGTTGATAACATGCTCAGCTATTTTTTCACGTTCATAAAAAATGTGAATTGCTGATTTCGTAATTTTAATATCGACTCGTAAATGCGTATATGTATACGGAACAGAATATTGATTAGATTCATACTCAACTCGATAAAATTCACTGACCAGTACCTGTCGTTTCCATGTACACAATTCGTATGGATAAAGCGGTAAGGGATTAAGATCTCTACTATCTAAAGCTAAAAACTGTTCGTACCGGCTAATAGTAAATCGGCGAGTAGTTTTATTATTAATCACGTCCATTTTCTGCTGAATGGCTCTATTTAATTCCTCAATAGAGAAAAATTTTTGATTTCGGAAAGATGCTAGAATTGAACGTTGTACAATCTGTACACTGACTTCTACAAGACCTTTATCCTTTGGATGGCGTGGTCGAGTCGGTATAATTGCAAAATCATAGTGTGCTGCAAAATCTTCAAAGTCTTTTTGAAACTCTAAACCAGACTTATTATTTTTGATAACAGCTGATTTTAAATTATCAGTTACTATTGTTTCTGGAACACCACCGATATGCTTAAATGCTTGAATAAAGCATTCTAACCAATATTCCACTTTTTGGCTTGGGACTGCATAAGCAAATGTGTACGCTGATGCTCCCAATACTCCCACAAAAATGGAAACATAACTTTTTGACCCATCTAATGGAGAGGTAATTTCCATTCTTCTACCACAAAAATCTACTAAAAATGCTTCACCACTTTTAAAACTTTGGCGCATAGATGAATGTCGATTCTTCTGAAAATTTCTAAATACTTCGCAAAAACGGGAATATGAAAGACCTTTTGTATATTGAGCAATATATTCTTGCCAAAGTAATTCAAGAGTCATATCCCTTTTTTTTAATTCTTGGTCGATGTATACAAAATTAGGATAAATTTTTCTCGTCGGATAATTGGAATTACGTGATATTTCAAAATAGTTAAGTAATTCAAGGTTTGTAAATAAATTAAGTTCATTATTGTGAATTGGAAACTGTTTTAATTTTTCATAAATCACTTTCACAGAATTTCTAGAAATACCGACTTGTTTAGCCGTTTCCCTTTGACTGTATTGTAAATTTAGAAGTCTGACAGTCTGTCGAATTTTATCAGTGTCTAAGCGCATAATACCTCTAATATTAAAATGAGGCAGAAAGCACCCTCAACATTGCTTAATTGAACAATGTCTTTTAGAATTAATTGTCTTGCACGACCAAGTAAAAGACAATTCATAAAGACTCATGCTGATGCATGGGTCTTTATGCTTTCTGCAATTAAATAAAAATACAGTTAATTAATTCATAATTTTCTACTCTTTTATTCCTAGTTTTACTGCAATTTCATGGCTTTTACCACGTTTTGGGATTTGATTGTTTTTTAGTATTCTATATACCAAATCAGGCGAGAAATTATTAACTCTTGCCCATTCAGCAATAGAAGTTCCTGAAGAAAAAAATTCCTCTTTAACTTGTTTTATCGACTTGACCATAATTAGACGAATTTTGAGTAAATTTGACGAAAAAATATATAAGAAAAATGCTTAGGTCAACTAGAATAATATTAATTTAATATTTTTATTTTATTTAAATATTTTTGATATCTTTTTATTTATTAAGTCATAATGCTATCCATAAATTTAATGTTTGACTTAATGTTTTTTATATCAGCTTCTAATTTTTCTTTATGATTAATAAAATATTTCTCTAATGTTTTATCTTCTAATAAATAGTGATTCTAAAAATTTGATATTATTTTCTTTATCTTTAATTTGATTCGAAAATTCAATTTTTTTTACTGAGAAAATAGCTTCAAGTTTTTGTTTTCTATACTTATCTCTTAATTCATCCAATCTATGAGTTTCTTTGTAACTAAATGATTTCTTTGTAGACTTAACTTCATCAATTTCAAGGTACTTGCATCTAAGTAGCACTCTCAAACCTACATACATAAGACGCTTACAATGTTCAGCTCTGTAGTGTTGCTTAAGTCCCATTTTTTCCCAAAAATGTTTTGCTTGCCAGTTGATAATTTCATTATCGATAAAAATTTTCAAAAAATCATCATATAAAGGTAAGGTGATAGATTTTGACATTTTAAATCTCTAAAGAATAAATAAGGATTATAGTCCTCTAACTAGTGGTCCTCAAATAGCAATATTCTTGATATTTGTACAAATGAAATCGCATGTGAAATTTATAAATAGCAGTTGGTCAGTTAATACACGATGGTGGTTCAGGAAAGGAATAGTAAGGAAAAATTAGTTTCAATCCATGGTATAAGCCGTAGCTATCATTAGGGTGAAATAAAAGAGGTGAACGTTTATCACCATAGAAAAGCTATAGGAACTTATTAGTACTTTAGAAATTGATGATAAAGATTTATCACACTAATTTGGCGTCGAATTGTGTCGCATAATACTTTCATATTATTGATTTTTTGATATTTTCATTTATTGTAATAATTTTATTTGTAAAGAAACTATATGGCTATTTCTCTAGATAAACTGTCCAATAATTCTACACGTTTTAGTAGGAGCACTAATAGCTACAATTTTAATCAGAGCGCTAGAACGGCCTTTTTATGCCATAGCCATATTGATGCTCAATATGTCAAAGGATTTATTCAGTTACTAAAAGATGAAAACATTAATGTGTATGTTGATTGGCTAGATAGCTCTATGCCTGATAGTCCCAATCGAGAAACAGCAGTTAAAATTCAACAGAAAATTCAAGAAGCTGATTATTTCTTTTTCCTCGCAACACCAAACTCTGTTAAATCAAGATGGTGCCCTTGGGAAATTGGCTATGCAGATGGGGTAAAAGAATATGAGTCTATTTTTGTAATTCCCACACAAGACCGTTATGGTTCTTATTATGGAAATGAATATCTACAGCTATATCAGAGAATCGAGGAATCTCAACAAGGTCCTTTAGCATTTTGGAAACCCAACACTACTACTAGTGGTAGGTACATGTCATCACTATAAAAATTCGGTAATTCAACTATCAAGAGTTTTCAAGATGTATGACTTTATAGATAATAATGGAAGATCATTATTATTTTCATGGATCGAAAATAATGCGAATCAAATAGGTTAAAAATTGTGTCTGAAAAATACTATCAAATTATATTACTTGGTAAAGTTGATGAACGTCTTACAAATATTCAAAAAAGTCTTACGGATAGATTTATTGATCTGAAAATTAATCCAAGTTTTATCAAATTTATTTATAGTGATAATTATTCATCTCGAGATCCTAAATATCCAACAATTGCAATTTATTTTGGTGGCGATAAATCAGACACTTTACACTTATCAAATCTTATTGATGAATCAATAGTCATCATTCCTATAGTCCAAAGTAATGAACTAGTTCCCAAAGAATTGCCAGAAATAATTAGCCATATAAATGCCTTACCAATTAATGTTACAAATGATAACACTGAACGTTTAGTTTCAATTATTTTAGAAAGTTTTAGATTTCTAAGAAAAGAAAGAAAAGTTTTTCTTAGTTATAGACGTATAGATTCACAAGGTACAGCTGACAAGCTCTATGACATCCTAGATGCAAACGGTTTTGATGTATTTCTAGATACTCGATCAGTACCGCCTGCACATAATTTCCAAGATCAGTTATGGCATCGTATGACTGACTCAGATGCAATAATTTTATTAGATACTCCACGGTTTAGAACAAGTAGGTGGACCAAAGAAGAGTTAATGTTCGCTAACGAAAATAATATTCACATTTTGCATATTCTATGGCCTCAGCAAAAAGAAGAAACTATTGCTTCTTTTAACCAGTTTATTAAGTTAACCCCGAAAGACTTTAAAATGAAAAGTCTTAGTAGAAAAGGCATTCCATATACAGGAAAAAACATTACAAAACAAACCCTTAGAAATATTGTAATAAAGATTGAACAGCTCAGGGCAAGAGCAATTTCTCTTAGATATAAATATCTCGTTGATAACTTCTGTGATGCTGCTAGAGATGCAGGATACAATCCAAATGTACAAATAGATCAATGGATTTCTATAGCTGATTGGAAAGACAAAGGATTAGCTGTAATACCAGCTATAGGTGTCCCTACAGCAGATAGGATCAATGACATTTATAATGCTGTATCAAACTCAAAATTCAAAAACAGTGAAAAATGGATTATTTATGATAATCGAGGAATTTTAAAACAATGGTTAGATCATTTAGATTGGTTGGATGAACATCTTCCAATTAAAGCAGTAAATATGACTAAAGCCCCTTCATTATTAGAAAATAAGTGATAAAAATGTTAAATATTTTCCTATCAGCAAGCATTCCTCTCTCTGATCGAAAAAAATGCTTCTACGAAACTGCTGATGTCCTTGCTATTAAAGAAGCTATTCGTTCACTCGTTGAAGTAGTTATACCTAATGGCCGTATAGTTTGTGGAGGACATCCAGCTATTACTCCTTTATTAGCTATGGCTACCAAAAATAGTAAAAAAGACAGAAATTTTATTTCTATTTATCAATCTAATATTTTTAAGCCAGACTTTCCAAAAAGTGTTTATGATTTTATAGATTTAACCTTAATAGATGGCAATCCCGAAGAGCGTGAAGAAAGTCTTAAAATAATGCGACAAGCTATGATACAAAGTCAAAAATTTGATGCAATTGTATTAATTGGTGGAATGGAAGGTGTAATAGATGAATTAGAAATGTTTTTAGAATTTCATCCTAATGCTCAAGTAATTCCTTTAGCATCTACAGGTGCTGCTGCAAAAATAGTTTATGATAATGAAAAAAAGAAAACTAAACCTAGATTTCAGTTAGATCCAAGATTTGAAAATGACTATACCTATTCTAGTCTTTTCCGCAGAATTTTTCGTAGTCATCTTAAGTATTAATTTAAAGTAGTAATTAATTATGTATAAAAGTATTCAAATTGAAGATTTTGACTTCTCTATATTCCCTTATATTTCTGACAGAAAAGTACTTACATATAAAGAAAGAAATAAAAATACATTAATCAATATTCAAGACTACTTACTTAATAAAAAAAATACATTAAGTGTTGAAAAAATATATGAAAAATTATTTGTAAATGTCAGACCTGATATATTTCTATCGCACTCACATGCTGATGAAGATGATGTTATTCGCTTGGCAATTTTAATAGAACAAGAGCTAAATTTAAGAGTATTTATTGACTCTTGTATTTGGGGGGATGCATTTAAACTTTTAAGAGTAATTGATGAAGAATATTGTTTGAATGGCAATAATTTTAATTACCGAAAACGTAATTATACAACTTCAAATATATTCATGATTCTTAGCTCTGATTTAAACAGAGTAATTTATAATTGTGAAGCATTTATTTTTTTAGGCACAGATAATTCAATTCCTATTAATGAAGTGTTTGAAAATAAAAAATATCTCTCATCCCCATGGATTTACACGGAACTTCAATTTGCAAAATTAGTCCGTAGAACACCAAAACCAAGACAAATTTCAACTGAAAGTAGAGATCAAGCATTAGCTGAATCACTAGCTTTGGATAATGATCCAAATTTCGCTTATCCAATACCCGAAACAGATGCTACTTTAAGTAATCAAAAATTAAAAAAATGGATTGAAGGTTCAAAAATTTCTTATATAAGTCAAAGTATTCATCCGCTAGATCGTCTTTATTCTATTATTACACATCGAAAAATATAAGAAAATTTATGTCTAATATTACTAAAAGAAAATATATGTTTGATAATATAATATTATACAAACAAATGGTTAATGAGTTAAATTCTGTCCAAAAAATATTACCTAAGATTTACGATGGAAATATTCTATTTGATTTGTATTCTCTATATTTTCCTCATACTGTCAAAATGTTAAATGAAAGGTATGAATATTATCAATCTAAAGATATTTTTTTAAAATCCGTAGGTAAAAAGACAAGATATAAACCATTAAGCACTAGAGATTTTTTCTTTAGCACACAAAAAGTTAAACACATGCTTTCATATGGACAAAGATTACGGCATAAGCAACAATACAATGAAGAAAGTAAAACTGAATCTTTAATAAAATTAGAAAAAAAATTAAATAAAAGCCTTAATAAAAAATTAGAGATTGCAAAAAAAAATGAACATATTCAAGATATAGAGCCGATATATATTGATATTTTTATTAAAATATATCATAGATCTAACCATTTGGAAAAAATACTAATATTTAATGAACTTAAAAAGTTTAATAGCAATAAAACAATAACTTTTTTTTATAAACTTAATGATTCAGAACATAACAATCAAATTAGAATGATGGCCTTTCAACATCTACAGAATCTGGGTAAATATGTGAAGTTGAGAAAAAAATTTAAAGGAAAGAAAAAGACATATAATAGCGATAGTACTTTACCAACTTATAGTCCAGAAGAACTTGTAAAATTTCTCAATTCAAATTCAGTAGAGTCAAAGAAAAAGTACGATATTTTTATTTCCCATAGTTATTTGGATAAAGATTTGGTTAACAGCCTAAAGAATGCGTTAAATCTTCAAAATTTATTATGTTATTATGATTGGACATCAGATCAAGATTTTCTAAAAAGAACTTTAATAAGTGATTATACAAAAGAAGTTCTAAAAAAGAGAATTGAACAATCTGAAATATTTCTTTTATTGCTTACTCAAAATGTAATCGCTGAAGATAGAATAATTTCTGAGTGGATAGATATGGAAATTGAATATGCTAAGTCATTAGGAAAAACAATACTTTGTATCAACTTAATAAATGCAAAACACAAGTTTATTGATCTTAACTTTGAATTACGTGAAAATTCGATTTATCTTACAGAAGTTTTGAGTAGTTTTTTGATAAAAGCTTAATTTTATACTATTTATAAAATGGCTAACCAAAGAAGTTGACCATTTTATAAATACTTAATTTATTTATAACTATTTTCCTGCCCGCTTGGCAGCAGCTTCAATCCATATTCCTAAATTTTCATATCCACCATCATCTACCCAATCATAAGTAGCATAAATACTTGATGCTTTATAACTTTTACCATCAGTACATGGAATATAATGATCATCAAGCGGATTTCTTCCTTTTCTTGAGATACCTTTTCCTAAGCCATTTATTTTATGAATATAAATACCTAGTAATGCATTACCACGCTCAATACTTTTTTCAATTTCATAGTTGACCCAATCTCTCGTACTAGTATCAGCTCCTATTAAGACGACAGTGACACTTGTATTTTCGAGTTGACTATTTATCCATCTTTTAATTGCCAAATCACTTTCTTTTCTTACTTGTTCCCACTTTGCAGAATCCCAGAATCCCGCATCATCGCGATTTTTCTTGGTTAGCCATGAGTTTCTAACTATACCTATACGACAAATATCACCAGAATAATGAAAGCTAAAAAAAGTTCGTCTAGCCATAAATTTTCTCCAAATTTAAATTAACTTAATTACATCATGAATTTTTGATAACAACTTAATTGGTTCATCTACTTCTTCATTTAATTTTTCAAAAGCTTCACGAAATTTTGGTGTGGAATTGGGGTAATATCGATCGAAGTCTGAAATTATCAGATTAAATAATTCTTTTGCCTTATATCCACTCGCACCAATTGGTATTAGTTTTAAACCTAATTCATGTGCTATATGAAACTCTTCATCCATACCATCTGCTAACACAATAGTTTGTTTGCCTGATTCAGGATCTTTAATAATTTTATTTCCCATAAAGAAAAGAGCAATTCCTGTCTGACTCAATAAATCTTTTCTCCATGCTGTCCAAATGCTCTTTCTTTCTGTAGGATCAGCTACAAATTGAGGAAATACCTTCATTGTTAAATAATCATCAATTTTTGTATATTTTCTATTATAAATTTCTTTAATTGCACCACTAATAAATGCATTACCAATCCCCAAGCCTAGACCTGATGTAATTTTAAAACCTTCTTGGATTAAAACCTCTCCAAGTTTGGATAAAAACAATTCTGTTGCGGTTTGACCCCATGGACCAAATTCATGAGCACTACCTGACAAGAACACATTTTTACATCGAAATTTTTTTGTAATTTCTTCCAATATGCGAGTGAGATCGCTCCATGCATCAATTAATACAACTTTGATACTAAAACGAGCAAGGTCTTTAATAACAAACTGCTGCTTTAAAAGATTATATGAGAAATCTTCATCATTACTGTAATCAGTACGATTAACTTTTCTAAAAATGCAATAATGTTGTCTTTGATTTTGTTCAAAATGAATTCTTATTCTACTAAGAATATAATCTAAATTTGGATCGTTAAAACTAAATCCTAAAAATAAAAATGTTTTTGAAACCAAATCTCCAGATAGAGCTGTTACGAATGGTGCAAAATGTAGTGGGTAGGATTCGTATTGATCTTTAGTAATAATTGCTTGATCCGGTAGGCTAGCATCACCATGCATTTTGTAAACAACAGCAGATCGTCCTTTTTTAGTTTGAGATAAATGATTTTTAGTAAATTTTTTATCTGCTATTTTTCCCTCATTATCTAAAGCTTTTTCAATTAAATCATCATAATTAGTTGTCCAATATGTTGATATTGGCAATTTAGCTAAAATTTTGTGATTTGGTGTAGGTTCACGAGCCACCCCAACCTCATCAATTAATCTTTCAGTTAATCTATTACGACCATGATTTTCATTTACATAATACTGAGCTAATGAAACTAAATCAGTTTCTTTATCAATATCTAAGTTTAACTCAACAGATAATGGACGTAATAGTTCTTTCCAATTTACATATCCTGCAGGAGCTGATAGGCCAGCACCTGCAAATATTGCAAAATTATTTTCTTCTAATTCTTTTACAATACGATCGATCATAATTTTTTGTTCATGTTCAAACATTAGCTTCTCGATATAATTAACTTTTGGAATATTTGAGGTTTTTCATTTTTTTTTCAATCCCTACTGATGTCTTATTGCATATTTTATTCTTTTTGAAGATTACTCTACTCTAAAGGAGATATGAACATACACTAAATTATATTAAAACTTTTATGTTAGTATTTTATGCTTTCTCTTTTTATAGTAAATAAACCTAAATTTATTCAACTTATCTTTTAAGAAAGTATGTCTGCCATTTGATTATGTTAGATTGATTGATGTCATTACGAGTGTAAAATAACTCAATCTGTGTCATTAGCTATGGGACTTTGTGGGCTTGTCCTATCCCTGTAGATATACGATATAATAAAAAAACCGCATAGGCGTTTTTTTTATTATCTAAAATTTGGTTCTTAGCTAAGAAAGAATAATAACATTATTAATCATAATCTTAGAATTATTTTCTTGTAGATATATCACTTGATAATATCGGGTTTTTAAATCAATTCCTCTTTGATTGAGTAAAGATTGAATATATTTTTCATGACTGTATATTCTTGATGGGTCAATTTCAGTAATTACATCTTCTGAAAAATAATTACTCGCCATTTCACTGAGTTCTGAGTTGAAAAAATAGCTATTCTCCTTTTTATAAAAGACGTTTACCTTTGTATTCAGATTTTTAAATTTTTCTTTTTCAGCTTGTTCTAATTCAATAAGGATAGTCTTATCCGTTGCTATATCTAACAAGTACTTATCTATTTCACAGTTCAAAGCAATTGGATGAAATGTTATAGAGATCATTTTAAAAAAATCATCTTCTTTAATACCTAAGTCCATGTATATAAAGTACATCGTTAAAAGTTTAACTTTCCATAGGTATTTATAAACTATATCCGTATCTAACGTCTCTTGTGATCCATGAGCAGCTCTATCTCTAATAGCTTTAATATTTTTGAAATCATCATTGTTAATAAAAATTTTAAGTCGTTCTTCTCCAATATGATGAAAATAAATTTCCTGTCTTTCTTTGAATGTTAGTCTTTTTTTCTTTGGAAATAATCTCTTAGCTTCTAATTTATCTACTAAATCAGATCCAGAAAGTATTTCTTTAAAATCATCATTATCTTTGAAAAATTGATCTATTTTTGATATGTATTTACTGTAATTTGGAGATGTAACTTTATGAAACTTAGTAACTTGATGAAGAAAATATTTGTCTAAAATACTTGCATAAAGCATAACTTCATACTCAAGTACACCAGTGAAATCAAATAGAGGAAGCGTTCTTGACCAAATGCCCTTAAAAATTTCTTTTTTTTCAAAATAGTTAATACAAATAGTATTAAAGTATTCCCGAAAAAAATTTTTGTTCATGAAGCTTTTATTGAAACTTACATCATATTTTTTTAATTTTTTGACTACTGGTAAATAAAGGTAAGCATATTTATCTCCGTCAGACACCTCTATAGAATCTGGAGAAATAGGATAACCAGTTACCCAAGTTAGTAACCTTGTCGATTCATACATTAAATTCTCAATATCTTGGAATGATAAGGCTTTATCTGATTCAAACGAAAAGTACATGATATTCTTAAATGAAAAACCAGTGTGGTCATCATTCGATTTCAGGTTATATCCTTGATGAATTTTTACAGATAAGCCTAAGTTATTTATCCTTACTTCTAATGGCTCAATTTTCAAGTTACCTGAAATATTTATTTCATTATCAAGGGTGTAGTCTAGTTCTTGATGAAAGTATGATGATAGCTCTGGAAAAGTAAAATATACTTTTTTAATTTGATCTTTATTAGCTTTTCCAAAAAATAAATATTTAAATAGAGCATGGTTAATAAAAGAATGATCATAAAAACCAGACATATAGTAATCACCTCTATGGTCATCTCTATAGGGGTGAGCTACGAGTTCTTTTTCGCCCTCAAGCATTAGCTGAATGCTAGGAGGCCTACCATATTCCAAAGAAATATCTGTATTGAAAAAATCACCTTTTGAGGATTTTACTTTTACTGAAATTGTCTGATTTTCAGTAAGTTTGATTGGATTAGAATTAACCAATTTTATACTCCATGAGTATCAATATTATTAGACTTTTCTAAAATTAATATCATACACGTTATACAAAAATATTTATTTTTTAATATAAATCATATATTTAATTAAAGATATTCCAATATCCAGTGCACTGGTAGAGCTTTTTCGAGATTATTCATGATCCGCACTTACTTATTAAACAATGTCCCACGGTTTTATACAGTCTCATTTAACCCTAAAACAGAAGGAAATGTCTCGATAAAACAAGAATAGATATCCAGATTGTTATTGATTTTGCAGACCCTATAAAGTTTTAATTTTCTAAAATTAATATGAGACTTGATAAAAAACCGCCAATAATGGCTATCTTCTATCAATTACAACATGTGTCGCTCAATGACATTTATGGATTGCAAATAACAATTTATGTGTCGTGTGACGGCTATTTTTATAAGTCTATAGCCAATGAGGATTATAAGCCGTGGATACTTAATCCTCAAAAATGAATAGTTCTATTCTTTATAGGAATAGAACTTATGAACGATTTAGCAAAAAAAATTGGATATGCAATTCGCACATGTAGAATTGATCAGAAAATTACTCAAGAAAAATTAGCATTACTATGTAATATTGATCGTAGTTATCTTGGAAGAATTGAACGTGGCGAAGTCAATATCACAGTTCTTAAGCTCTATGAAATTGCATATATTCTTAAAGTTGAACCGCAAATTTTGTTGCCGAAAGATTAACGCAAGATAGTTCTATTTTGAGAATATTAAATCTATGTATTTACTTTATCTGGCTAGAGATCAAAATGGTATGACTTTACTCGCTAGAGAGTAACTAGATTTCTACCACTCTAATTTCGTTACTTAATATACTGATTTAAATGGATTTAATTTATTGAAGTGTTAACATACCGTTTTTTGATTTTAAATACTTTACGATTAGTAATTTCTTTGGAAAGACTAAAATTTCGTCCAGTCAATTGTTTAATGAAAACTGGTTGACCATAAGGAGTCTTACTCCATAGGATATCGTTCTCTACGTAAAGCACTTTTTCAGTACGAGCAGCTTTAATAAAGCTTTCTCGAAGTATATTAGCAGCTGCTGTAGCGATATCACTCTCATTGATTAGCGTTCGATTAGCAACAGTAATAATTAGTAGAGTACGATTTATATAAGTATATACACCTAAGACTCCTACTTTTGATAAATCTAGTTTTTTTATCTGACTTAGTAATGCTAAATACGCAGGTGATTTCAACGCTTCCTTGGTATCTTGCCGTAATTCTTCAATTTCTTTATATGTCATTCGATAGTCATCTGCGAACTTAGACATAAAATAGCTCCAAATTTAAAACATTATAGATCAATTTAATATAATTGAGGATTATAATCCTCTTTTTGTGTTAATCTTGCTTCACTAAATAATAGTAAAAATACTTGGTTTTGTGTGTTTTGGAATTATCTTTATGAAAAATATAAATTTATTTATTGTTGTAAGCTCATGTTTACCTTTTATTGGATGTGTAACAGCTGATTCAATTAAGCCCAGTGATGTAAAAAATTATAAAACACCCAATAATTTAATCGTAGCTAAATCACTCAATGGTAAAGATGGCAACGGTAAAGAGTATCTATTTCAACCAGCTGTACCTGATGCTTTAATTCCGTATGCCTATATGAGCAACTTATGTACTAGTCAAGAAGGACGCTTTTTTCAAATGTCTAAAAGCGATTTTAGTTATTTAAAAGGTACACATATTTCGGCTTTAGATAATCAAAGTCTGGTCTCTGCAATGGGTACATTTAAATGTGCATCAAAAAAACCATGGAATGTTTTAATTGAACCTACCTCATCACGTATAGGTGGAATCAATCAACCTTTAAATTTGATAACTTTAAAGACATTTGTAATTTCTGATGACGAAGTATATAGCAAGGTAGCTGCATACCAGTCGAAGAAAAATATTGAAGATCGTAATAAAAAACAAGCTATTGAGAAATATAAACTTGAGTTACAACGATTGAAAAATGACTATGAAAGAAATCTCATAGCCAATGCTCCTAAACCCAAAGATATAGGTCTAACGATTTGTAAAAATGTAGGATTGTCTGAATTTACAGGAATTATTGTTCTAGGGCAGGCAACATATCGAGAAGTTAATGGTTTGGTCGTTGCTAGTTTAGAAAGTTTTTCAAATGATCATGCTAATCTGAAAATCAATATCAAAGGCTGGTTGAATAATTTCAATCAAATCTCATCAGGGCCAAATGTTCTATATAAACAAACACCATTAGAGTCAGGGCGAGTTATATGGGATGATAAGCAGGGTTGGTATAAGTGTGCTTACTAAGTTTTAATTAAAACCTAACCTTTGCTTTGGCTTTCTTTTACATAAATTAATTAGTTATTTTAAAAGATAGCCAAATTAGAATTACATTTAGATGGTTGTTTAACATTTGAAGTGGTCTATTAGGAATAGGAATGACTGGTAGGATGCGAGTAAGAACAAGTGGCAGACTTAGATAAGAATATGCATTAAGAAGTTCACATAAAACCAATCAGCCTTTGTTCTTCAGCTCAGATATGCGAGCGGGAAACGCCCAAAGCTTCTGATGAATAGCCACCGATTTTGTAGACACCATTTAGTTAGATAATGGCAGAGGACTTTTACAAGTTGGCTGCCTATAATGGCTGCTTAACCTCTACTTTTAACTTCGGTTATTTATGGGAGGATTACCCAATTACACCTAAATACTTACTACTTCGATTATTAAATGCATTTAAAGTTCCTTCCAAAATATTAACAGCATGTTGATTTAACTCGTAACTTTCAATAGAACCAGATTTATAATGGATGGAGTAATTATTTTCCCTATCAAAATTAGTATAAATAATTTGCTCTGCATCACATACTATTGCTAGATTAGGGTTATGAGTAACCATAATAATTTGTCTAGTCTTTTTAGCTTCATTAAGAATAGGAACTAACGAGTTTACAACAGTATCGTTATCAAGGTTTTCTTCAGGCTGATCTAGAATAATAGGTGTTTTATCTTTATCTACCAATAAATAGAATATCAATAGCAATGCACCACGTTGTCCAGGAGATAACTTTTCAACTTCTACATTTTGAAAACGTAATGAGTATTTAGATTTAATAAAGTCTAATCCGTATATAAAATTATAAACATCTTTCGGAGTAATATTTTTTTTCACCATCTCAGAGATACCAATCTCCTCATTAGCTTCATTTAATTTATCAATAAGCTGTTCTATAAAATCAATGACTCCTTCCAGTTTTTCTAAATCTTTATCTTGAGATAATTCTTCTAAAGTATGTTTAATCCTATCTGGCGTAAAATCCAATCTACGTTGCAGAATATGAGAAGTTAAATTCTCAAGAAACTCTTCAAAAGAAAAATTTAATTTAGATACAAACTCGAACTTATTCTTTGTATTTATAAAATTATTTTTTTCAATTGATTTCTGAACAGGCTCATAAAGCGACTCTCTTAGTAACTTCTTTGACTCTAAGATTTTATATATTGAGCTTGCGATATTTTTACGCTCATTTTTTTTCTCTGCTAGTTGATTAGGCAAATTATTAAATATTGTAATTTGATGCTGTATACCATGAAGTGAATCAGGTATAAGTTCATCACCTTCTAACTGTTTTTTCTTCACTTCCCAAGTTTTAAGCACCTCAAGGTAGCTATTATATTTCTTGAATGGCTCTGATAATTCACTATTTATTCTCTGGATAGTTTCATTACACTCCTTAATCGAGGACTCCAATGTACTAATTTCTTTTAATTTATTAGGGATTTCTTTTTCTAATTCAGCTTTCATACCTAATACTCTTTCCAAATTTGTACTGAACTGAATGATGTTATTTTCAATTCCAAGATTTTCTAAATCTTTACTTATATCCTCATTAAAATCCTCAATATATTTTATTAAAGCATCATTTTTTTCTATTATCTTATTCGTAATTAATATTTTTGCTTGGCTTTCTTTGATATTATCTTTCAAAGTATCAATTTTTTTTGAGAATCCAAGTACTTTTGAATTGACAGATTCCATCTGAATTTTTAAAGCTGATTGCTCTGGAGTTAAGTTTTCACTAGGGCATGGAACTTCAACAGGCTTAATAGATTCATGATCTTGAAGTTCTTGTAGCTTCAATAATCTTTTGTTTTCCAAAAGTTTTCTTACCTTTGGCTGTGATTGAGCTTCATACGCTTCAATTTCTGAATTTAATTTGTTTAATTTGGCTTTCAATAAAAATAATTGATCATTTAATGAACTTTCTTTTAATTTGATTAATTCTTCAAGATCCGAGCAACCATTTTTTTCTTCCTCTGTTAAATAAGAGAATATAACGGAATTCAATTCTTGTTGAAATTCATTATCTCCATTATCAGGATTACATAGTTTTTCAAAATAAGCTTGAGGTATGTAACGTACTCTTTCAGTACTTTCATGATCAATACTAGCATCTAAAGTTTTTGTATCTTTAGTACCGTTCAACCAAGTTAATGTAGCTTCAAAATCTGATGCAAAACCACCTTTGCCTTTAAATCGTCCTTCTTTAAGGAAGGAAAAGTAATTACTGCTAGATTTAGAGTTCCCTAACAACGAAATAATATCAGCAAGAGCACTTTTTCCACTTCCTTTTTTACCTATTATCGCCACTAAATCATGGCTTAAATTTAATTTAGTTCCATCAATCCACTTGTGATTACACACAGCTGTAGGTTTTTTTACAACTTCAATTTGATCAATAAAGTAACTACCTTTTCCTTTTTTTAACGATTCTTTTTCAGGGACTTCCCCCACATAAATACGATTTTGAGGCTCTAAGGTAGCTTGGATTAGACCAGTAAATGTTGGATCAGCTTTAATCCATGTAAAACAGTTTCCAATTCTATCTTTATCTGATGTTTTTTCTGAAAAATTATGAGCATCACTACAGTCAAGTAATAAATCATTGACGCCATGATCTTGTAATTTCTGCTTAGCTTTATCAAAAGCTTCATAAGATTCTGCTGAAGTGAAAACGATATTTGCCTGATTAATTAGATGTTTTTTGACAGCTATCGAAGCATCAGTCCACTTGAGCTCATCCCATTCTGTTTTTCCAATAGCAATTAAATATTTCCCTTTAAAACAACTTTTATCAAGTACCTCAAGAATTGACTCCGAATGTAAGTTTAAATTATTAAATCCTTCAATTAGATCTGACCCATATTTATGTAATTCTTCATGAGGAACTGATGACTTAATTTGTCGACCCAAATCTTCGACTGATTCTTTTGTAATACTTTGGTGCCATGGTTTTTGTTCTTTTTCTAAAATATATTTCGCTTGTAAGCTATTTAAAAATTGAGATTTTATTTGATCTAAAGGTAAATTTTGTTCATCTGAGAAGATGACATGTAAATTTATGCGATTAAGCTTTTTAAACTCTACACCTGCAAACTCATGTAATCTAAATTCAACTACTGGCAAAATTAAATCAATATTTTTTAGTCTTCCTGAATTTTTTTCTTTTAAAACACGTTCATATCCATCAATAAAGAAATAGTCATTAATACCTATTACTTTAAACTCTTCGGGTAAATTTTCTAAATCCGTTATAAATTTTTCCCAAGTTGCCTCATTATTACCACCATATTTTTGATCAAGAGAAGCAGGCGTGTGTATATGTAAATCCCATTTACGCCATTCTGATCCTTTATTAAACATATTTCCCCCTAAAAAAATAATTAATACAAATTTAAATCTATGCTACTGCTTTATTAAACGCTTCAACCACATTTAAAATATTATCAGCATCACCACCAGTAAACACACCATCAATCCCCTCAAAATGGATTTGACTAAAAGGTGGTTCGTAGAGCTGCTCTGGCTGTAGTGTTCCCCGAATGGTTAAGTGTTCAATGACCATTTCAACAAAACGAATCTGTTTTTCATTATAGGCTGTACCTTGCAAATACTTGGAGAAAGCTGCCTGTACAGCTTGGCGATCCAGTCCAACCAATGAACGAATAAATAAGGGTAAACCTTGCTCTGTTCCAAAGCATTCTTCAAACTTTTCTTTGCTTTCAACCTCTTGAGCTTCAAAAACAAATCGCTCAAGCTCTTTTAAATCGGTTGGGGTTAAAGCTAAACCTCGCTTTAATTTGGCAATAGTAATGTGGTTTTCATTGGCCTTAATAAAACTCTCCACACGCTTGCGGTATTGTGCAATGTTTACCCCACTTGAAACCACTGGGATATCAACTTCAGTTGCTTCACCAATTTCATCATCCAACATGGAATACACAATAGTAGAGGTGGTTTTTTCAATGAGTTTGACCAAGCCACGGATACGTTTACGCATCGACTCAAGCATAGGGACTGTAATTCCTTCCCAATAGGCTTCGGTTTGTATGTCTTGTATCAACTTAATCTGCGCTGCGACCACAGGAATATTCTCTTTACTTTCCAGTTTTGAAGCGATTTCAATCACTTTACTCGCATAGGCAAGTACCGCTTTGGCATCCTTATTCAGCACAGCAAGTTCGATGTTGTAGCACAACATATCAAACAGCTTAGCTTCTAGTGTTTCTGCTTCTAGTTCATTTGGAAGTTTAGAAATATGTTCTCGCAATGTACCAATAGCTAGATCATCTAAATTGTTCCATGCCTCATCTTTTTGGAATTGCTCAACATACTCAAGCTCATCACGAACAATAAAATTATCTTTGTTCATTGATTTCACTTCAGTTTGTAGGCTTTGTTGTATGTCTTGACGGACGGCTGCCAATTCTTCAGTTTGATAGTCTTGAGCATTCAACAAACTCAAAAGATTTAAACGTGCCTTAAATAGTCGTTGCCCCAAGGGTTCAGCAGTAGATACAGGCGCACCATCAGGATTTTCGTTGAAATATTCAAAGTTTGAGCAGTAATCAAAAATATAGAATTCTTTTTTGTCCATTCCTGGGGCAAAGAGGTCTTTGCAAAGCCGTGTACCACGACCAATCATCTGCATAAACTTCACTTTTGAACGTACAGCTTTGAAAAAGACGAGGTTGACCACTTCAGGCACATCAATGCCTGTATCGAGCATATCGACAGAAATAGCAATTTGTGGATCAGCCAGCTCTTTCTTACTAAAACTATCAATCAGGCTTTGTGCGTACTTGGTGGAGTGCGTGATCACACGGGCGAACTTACCATCATATTGTGGATAGTTTTTATCAAATCGTTCTGCAATGAAATTGGCGTGGTTCTGATTGACTGCAAAGATGATGGTTTTACCCAACATATCTCCACCTTCAACCTTGATGCCATTTTCCATCAAGTGCTGCAGCATTTTGTCTACTGTGCCTGTATTAAACAGTTCCTTATTAATTTTTGATGCATTTACTTCTTCAGGTGCGTCATCACCGCCCCAATCCAGCTCATTCCAGTGTTCTTTTTCTTCTTCGGACAACTCATTAAATTTCACACCTTCACGCATGAATTTTAAGGGGACTGAAAAGGCTTTAGGTGGAACTAAATAACCATCGGCAATGGCTTGGTCTAAATCGTAATAATCTGTTGGAACACCACTTTCCAAACCAAAGAGTGCATAAGTATCACGGTCTACTTCATCGCGTGGGGTAGCAGTTAAACCAACCAATAAGCTATCAAAGTATTTAAAAATCTCACCGAATTTTTGGTACACACTACGATGGGCTTCATCGACAATAATCATGTCAAACATGCCTGTACCGTATTTACGTGTACCATCTGCATTCACTTCATCAATCAGCCCCATCATGGTTTGATAGGTAGATAAATACACCCGTCCATTTTGGTTTTTGCTGTCTACTAAATTAACAGGTGCAGAGTCAGGTAAATTGGCTTTAAAAGCATTGGTGGCTTGTACGACTAATGAGGTACGGTCAGCAAGGAATAAAACTTTCTGAACAGCATTGGCTTTCATCAGTACATCAACCAACGCAATTGCGGTACGGGTTTTACCTGTACCAGTTGCCATGATCAGTAAACCTGCACGTTCTTTACGCTGAAATGCGGCTAAAATCGCTTTGATGGCACGGGTTTGATAATAACGCTCAACGATTTCCGCATTAATCGGAAAGCTACCCAAATCTGGATTATTTTTGCGTCTTTCAATTAGGCGTTTTAGTTCAGTTTGCGTGTAAAAACCATGTACCAAACGAGGTGGGCCACCTTGCACATCATTCCAGATACGGGTTTTATAACCGTTGGTGTAGAACATCACAGGACGTTGACCTGTTTGCTGTTCCAGACAATCTGCATAGAGTTTTGCCTGTTGCTGTCCGACTTCAGGGTCAACCGATGTGCGTTTAGCCTCTACTAAGGCTAAAGGCAAGCCATTGGCATCATACAGTACATAATCGACAGCACCTTTACCTGATGGGCTTGGCATGCCTGTAACTGGAACTTCCTCTCTTGCAGTTGTACCAATCTCCCAACCAGCTTCTTCTAGTAAAAGATCAATTTTTAGTTTGCGGGTTTCGTCTTCTTTGTAGTCGGTATGATCAGGAATCTGACTATTGGCAAGTTTAGCTTGTTCAACTTCAGCACGTTTTTGAGCACGTTCAGCATCAATATTGGCAAGTAGTTTTTCGCGTTCTTCCAGACTTGCAGATAATTCAAACAGCTGTTGTTCACGTTCACGCAAGGCTTTGTGTTGTTCTGCAAATGCTTTTTCTTTGGCTTCTACTTCTTTTTGCAGTTGTTCCTGATTCGCTGCCATTTGCTGTGTTTGGTCAGCATTTGGAATCAGTCTAGGATTGAATAAAATGGTCTGAGAGCGATCTTTTGATGGTGAGCCATAATTACGTTCAAACCAAACATACATCAAGAATAAATGGCTGATGTGTTTTACAGTTTCTTCGGTAGTGAGTTGTTTGAACTTTTTCCCATGTACGGCACTGTTGCCGACCATGCGGATATTGTCCATTTTGTCCCAAATATAAGGGGGAATCAGGTCCTTAAATTTGATGTCATTGAGTAGATTATGCAGTGATGCATCATAAGGTTGAGTGAGTTTTTTATCGTATTGATACAGCCATAGCACAAGGTTTTCGAGCGAGCTTCGAGCAGCAGCAAGGGCAAATTGTGGGGAAATATACACGAGCTTTTCAGCTTCTTTAGCAGTGTTTGCCAAGCTTTTAAATTCAGGCTCTAAAAACTGAAAGTTGCTCATGTATCCACCCTCAAATAATTTTATAAATTTCCACCAAATGCTTGGTTTTGTAATGAACTAAATAATTGATTTTGAATGTCTAGTTGTTTATAAAGCTTTTGCTTCTGAGCTTCAATGCTTTGTGCAACTTTAGACCACTTTTCCTGTAAATCTTTGGGTGGAATCGGGATCTCTAAAGCTCTTAAAATCGCTAGATTGATATTTTTCTGAGCACTTTGCGGAGCTTTTTCTTCTAAGATTTGTTTAAAGAATAAAAATAAACCTTGCACAAACTCGGCATTACTTTCTTGATTTGCTGTAAATCCAACAACACTATCAGGAAAACAAGCATCGAAGGTTAAAATACCAGTATTTGCAATATTGGCTGCAATGGTTATACACAAAGTTCCTTTAGCCCACTTTTTACTTTGAGCTAGTCCCAAATCAGAGTAAGTTGATGTATATGATCTAATATATCCCTGTGATCGGGCTACATCACCAGTCTGGATCAAAGGATGTATTCCACCTAATAATTCTGGAGCACCTCGTGGTCTGTGCTTAGATATGCCACGATCTAAAACTCCTAAATCCCCTAACTCACCTAATTTCCACTGTTTAGGATTACTCACAGGATCACCAAACATATCAATAAATGTGGCTTGTAACAGCTGATCTAACTTTTCAATTGCTTGCTGACGTTTTTGGCGTAATTCATCTGCTTTATCCAAAATAGAGGCAATTCGGCGTTGTTCAGAAAGTGGTGGGAGAGGAATTTCTAAATTACCAATCATATCTCTTGTAATAACTGTTTGAGCAGCGCCTTGTGACATAGCTCTTAAACGTAGAGACCACGTTTGTAAAAAATAATATAGGTAATTTTTATCTATAAAGTCAGGTTTCGCTCTTACAGCAGCAACTGATCGACCTATAGCTCCATCAAAACCTTTATTAATTTTCCCACAAGTCGCCCCCACCACACATAATAAGACATCATCATACTTGGCAAACTTTAATGGTTTAGTTGTCCATTCTTTGATGAATGGCCTAGATAAGCCAAATTCACCTGCTTTAACAAAAGGGGTTCCCACTCCATCTTTATTACAATCATTACTAGAAGGAGCCTGACCCATAATGGTTTCTGTTACGGTCGCTAATTTGACAAACATTGTCATTTTAACAACTCCTTAAGCTCATTCATTCCTTTTAGAATGCCTTGCTCAAGTAACTCTAAATCCACCAAAATTTTACTTGGTGCTTCATATTCCACTTGCTCATACACCACTTCTTTGTAGCGGTTAATCGACAGATCATAAGCATTGGCAGCAATGTCAGCTTTATCCACCAAGAAACTTTGCTCAGTCGCTTTACGATCTGCTTCAGCATCCAAATTTTTAAAACGGGCAAGAATGTCAGGAATATTATTGTTTTCGTGTTTAGAGGCATCTAGCTCATTACGTTTATCATCTAGCGAATAGCCATCTGCCTGCATGTCATAGAACCAGACTTTATCTGTACCACCAGATTCAGTTTTAGTGAAAATCATAATTGCAGTAGAAACACCTGCATACGGTTTGAACACACCTGACGGCATCGAAATAATCGCTTCAAGCTTTTGCTCTTCTACAATCTTTTTACGCAAATCCTTATGTGCTTTAGATGAGCCGAATAACACTCCATCAGGCACAATAATTGCTGCACGACCACCTGTTTTCAGCAAACGTAGGAACAATGCTAAAAATAGCAATTCAGTCTTTTTGGTTTTAACAATCGCCTGAATATTTTTAGCACAGCTTTCATAATCCAAACTGCCTGCAAATGGTGGATTGGCAAGAATCAAACTAAACTGACTTTCAATATGTGAATGTGCTTCGCTTAAAGAATCACGGTTTTCAATACTTGGATTTTCAACACCGTGCAGCATCATATTCATAGAACCAATACGAAGCATGGTGCTATCAAAGTCATAGCCAAAGAAAGTTTCTTCACTAAAACGCTTTGCTGCTTCAGGTGATGCAAAAATTTCTGTGCTGTGATGTTCATTTAAGTATTCACTTGCAGCAACGAGGAAGCCTGCTGTACCACAAGCAGGGTCGCAAATGGTATCGGTTGGTTTTGGCTGCATCAACTCCACAATCATCTTGATGATATGGCGAGGTGTACGGAATTGACCATTCTGACCTGCAGATGCAATTTTACCAAGCATGTACTCGTAAATATCACCCTTAGTATCTTTATCATCCATCGGCACTTCAGCCAAGAGATCGACCACTTTCGTTAAAAGTGCAGGTGTAGGAATAGTGAAACGGGCATCCTTCATGTGATGACTGTATGTAGTATCACCTTCATTACCAAGATTTTTAATAAACGGAAAAACTTCATTGGCAATAATATTGTAAAGCTGAGTAGGATCACCCAAGGTAGTGAACTTTGACCAACGCAGATGATCTTGCTCTGGTTTGAACACTGGTTTTTCTATTGTTATTTTTAGACGATTGGCTTTGCGCTCTTTTGTAATCTGGATTTCATCAAGTCGGCGAATGAATAACAAATAGGTCATCTGCTCCATCACTTCGAGTGGGTTAGAAATACCCCCACTCCAAAATGCATTCCAGATTTGGTCAATTTTGCTTTTAATTTCGCCTGTAATCACACTGATGACTCTCAAATTTCTTTGAGGATATTGTGGTAGATATTAATAGAAAAAGCTATTGTAATTAAATGAGATGCGACATGGTTTGGCGTGAGAAATTTAAGGCAATAACTCTTTAGCATCAATCTGAAGCACAGAAGCAAGCTCATAGAGTTTTAAGACAGTGATGTTTACTTCACCACGTTCAATACGACCTAAATAACTACGATCAATTCCACATTGTAATGCTAATGCTTCTTGGGTAATTTTTTTCTCCGCTCTTTTTTTTCGTAATAATCGACCAATTTCAGTAGATAATTCTGACATTTGAAAAATTTCTCAAAAAACAGAAATATCACCAATTGAGGATTAAACATCCACGGCTTATAATCCTCTTTATTTTTAATAATTTTTTAAACATGAAGAGATCAGTACACTTACCGTTGTATCATGAATTTTTAGAATTGTTTGATAACCACGAAATTCAAAATTGGCAAGCAAAACAATTTTGGGAAAAACTTAATATTAGTCAGCATAATAGAACTGAAAAAACTAAGAGGCTTATGTATTCTGGTTTAAGAGTTTTAATGCAACTTCAATATTTGGAAGTAGATTCTTTAACATCCAAAAAAAATATCTTTTCTTATACGGAAACACCACGTATGAATGAATTAAGAAGTCGTACAAAAATACAAAGGCTAAAGGAAACTTTTTCTAAGAAAAAAACTGAATTTATTAATCAAATCAAAGATAAAGAAAATAATATTGAATTTTTAGAATCCTTATTATTAGAAGATCAAACATTAGAAAAATATTTTATTAGCCATAAAGAAAAATTAGAAAATGAAATTAAAAATATTAATTCAAATATTAGATTAATGGATGAGATATTGAGTAAATAAAATCCATAATAATTAAAATATTATAATAAAATCAAATATTAAATTGGTGTTTTTTTGCTTGACCTACGCATTTCTTCGTCAACTTTATTCAAAATTCATCCAATATGATCAAATCTATCAGGCAAGTCAGAGAAGAGTTTAGCTCAAATTAAAACTGACAGGCACGCTTAAAAAGTGTAACTGTCAGTTTAGATCTGAGCTAGCACAGCTAAATATTTTAATTTACCCAATTAAGTTAAGGTATTCCTGTTCAGTTAACACATTTACACCTTTATCACGGGCTGCTTTAATCTTAGTTTCACCGACCTTATCACCAGTTACCAGATAGGTAGTTTTACTAGTAACCGATTTAGCCACGTTAGCTCCAAGTGCTTTTGCCTGCTTTTCCATATCAGTACGGGAACCTTGTTGCATAGAACCCGTAAATACAACAACCGCTCCAGCTATAGGCGAATCTGAACTTTCTCTATCAGATTCCTTGGGTGTAATACTTAAGTTGAAACCGAGATTAAATACTTTGAAAAACTCTTCTCTAACATTTGCTAAACCTTCGACAATAGCTTCAGCGCTTAGTTGTGCAAATCCATCTATTTTAACCATCTCCTCGACTGATATTTCGAAAACCTGAACTATGTCATGATGTCGAAGTAATTTCTCACAGTTTCCACCAGCTAATCGGGTAACTCCAAATGCAGCAAGAAACCGCCAATCCTCTATTTCAATCTGTCTACTTGCTTGGAGTTGATCAATAAGATTCTGTGACGTTTTATCTCCAAATCCAAACTCTACAAATTGCTGCTTAGTAATCTGATAGATATCGTGGATGTGCTTAATACCATGATTTGCTATTTTTTCAATGACCTTTGGCCCAAAGCCATCTACATTACCCAATGTTTTAAAAAAATGAATTAGTGTATTCTCGGTTTGGGCGGGACAGTCTGACTTATTCGGGCATATTAAATGATCACCTTCCCAAATAAGGTGAGCGCCACAACTAGGACAATTTTTAGGTAATTCTGGCTCAGCTCGTTTAATAACGTCTTCAATTTTTGGAATAACTAAGCCACTTCTGACTAGCTTAATAATTGCGCCAGGACCAACCCCATTTGTCTTCACCATATTATAGTGATGAACGGTTACCCTGCTTAAAGTAGCACCACTAAGTTTTGTCGGAACCAATTCAGCTACTGGCGAAACTCGACCGGTCCTTGAAGTCTGATGAATAACTCTCAATACTTCGACTTCAGCCGACTCCTCATTAATTTTAAAAGCAATTTGCCACCTATGAAATTTTCTCGTAGAGCCCATATACTCTTTAATCGGTGCATTTGTTGATTCTAAGACTAGTCCATCAATATCAAAATCAACTGAGTTCCACATACTTTCAAGAATACTATCAAAATTTGACAATAAGTCTTCAATACTTCCCGTCCAGTTGTCTAATAGTGAAAAAGGGTAGAAGACACATGCACCATCATCAATTGCCTTTTGAACATCTTCATCAACTTTCTTTTCAGCAATAATTGCTGCTTGGATATTGCGTGAGTTTTCAAACTTTTCACTCAACACTTCATTAAAGTAACTTTTTTTAATTACGATTTCGCCAGGGCCTAAGCCTCTTTCTGCATTTTTTGCTACTTGGAGTCCTCGTTCAAATGCACGAGTGATATCTTGACCTCTTGTCCCATCACCTCGGGTGTAGAGAGTTATTCCGTCATCATAAGCAGCATAACCATCAAGTTTTGGTGTAACTTTAATATTAATTAAATTTTGGTCAAATCCAATTTCTGACGCTGCTTTTGTAATTCTTTCCGTCCATTTTTTTATTTCTTCCAAAGAATATGCTTTATCAGTAGAAAGCATTTTCTTTGGAAGTGGGACAGTCTTGCTATCGATTAAAAACTCAGGCTCTACATTTAATAAGAATGGATTCTCGGGATCATAAATCTTCAAGTAGCTAAGATATTCATCATACTTCTCATCCTCAATAATCGGATAACCAGATCTGTAAAGAGCATTGGCAACTTTAAGCAATGTTTCCAACTCTTCCAAGCTGTGATCATCAGAAGAAAATAACTTCTCTACATCGTCTATATCTGAATTAAGCCCTAGCTTTTCAATAATGGCTATTTGGTTAGCGTTAAATTTATAGTTAGACATTACTGTTACCCTTATACTGCCATTTGAAAATCTAATTGAGTTCTACTTGAAACACTTGAGTTCATGGTGACACCTACATCACCCGTACGATATACACTTACCGTATCGCCAACACGTACATCTAGACGATGAATTTCCCCAATATTATGCAACGTTACATTAGAAACAGTCACACCACCCACAAAAACAGGGTTTAAGCGTGCTACAGGGGTCAAAGTCCCTGTACGCCCTACTTGCCAGTCAATCTGCTCAACTGTAGTTAATGCAGCTTGTGCCGGGAATTTATAAGCAGTTGCCCAGCGTGGTTCACGACTTAAGAAACCAAGCTGCTGTTGCTGTTTTAGGTCATCAACCTTCACCACCATGCCATCAATTTCAACTTGCAAGTTTGGACGTTCTTGCTGAATTTGCTCATAGCGCTGCTGTACTTCTTGAATTGAATTACACAAGTACTGACGCTCAGCAATTTGGAACCCAAGTTCCGTTAACCATTGCAAGCTATCATGCATGGTTGTTAGGCCATGATTTGGTTCACACTGTGCAATCCCATACGCATAAAATGCCAAAGGTCGAGCAGCAGCAATATTTGGATCAAGTTGTCTTAAACTTCCAGCGGCTGCATTTCGAGGGTTAGCGAAGGTTTTTTCTCCCTTTGCTTCTTGGTCAGCATTGAGTTTTTCAAAACCAGACTTTGGCATCAATACTTCACCACGTACTTCAAGTAGACGAGGTATTTCATATTTTTCTGAATGCAGAACTTTAGGTAAGTTACGAATGGTTTTAACATTTTGAGTAATATCTTCACCCGTTTCACCATCCCCACGGGTTACACCGCGAACAAGTACACCATTTTCATACCATAGTGAAATCGCAAGGCCATCGAGTTTTAACTCAACTTCATATTGTACTTTCTGGTTCGGAAGTCGCTCTTCTACACGGCGTGCAAATGCGAATAAGTCTTCTTGGTTAAATACATTACCAAGTGAAAGCATTGGCACCACATGCGTCACACTCTCAAATTTTGAAAGCGCCTGACCACCTACTTTCGTTGTTGGTGAGTCGGCTTGTACAAGTTCCGGATATTGTTCTTCTAAAGCTTTTAACTGATGAAATAAATGATCATATTCACTGTCCGAGATTGTCGGCTGATCCATGACATAGTAGGCATGGTTATGCTTTGCAATCAGTTGAATAAGCTGACGCATCTGTTCGATCACGGAAGTTATTGCCATTATTTTATTCACCATAAAAAAGGGTGGAAATTTCTCCACCCTGAGCTGCGACTAGATATATTGCAATTATCGCAACCTATACCAAAAATTTAAACTAGGCTGTTGCCTGTGCTGGACGATAATCAATCACATGATGGCGCCAATGTTCTTTTAACTGTGGCGTAAATTCAAGGTTATTTTCATCATAAACCTTACCATCAATTTCACGAGCAATAAGGCCTGCAATACTGGTCATCATGTCAAAACCGGTAACAGCTTTGCTGTTTGGAAGTGCAAGGAAAAATGCTAAGCCTTGAACTTGTTCAGTCGATAAAGTTTCTAAATCGAAACCAGCAGGACCATTATCAGTCATACGCAATACAGAGAACATCAGTGCACTTGGCTCATCGGTATTTTCATAGCGGTGGAAACAAGACATTTCACCGTAACGTAGACCATATTTTAAAAGCACTTTCAGTGCTTTATCACCCGATAACGCACGGCGCGGATTTGGATATACATTTAATGCGATAATCTGCTCAGCCATTGCTAACGCACTTTCGTCATCAAAACGCTGCTGCTCATGTAAATGTACATCAAGAATGTTGCTTTCACCTTCAAACTCAGCAATTTCAGCAGTTTCGATATTTGGATTTAAGCTTAATTCCGGCTCAGTTTTCGGTTGCTCTTCTGCAACTTTTGGTTCTGATGAGCTAACAACTTCTGGTTCAGCAGAAACGGTATCAACTAACTCAACTGAACTATTTTCACTTACAGTTGGGCTAACAGTATTTTCTTCAGCTTTAACTTCTTCTACTTCTACTGGCGTATTTTCAACGGGTACTTGTGTCTGGACTGTTTGAGCTTGTGAAGCCTGTTCTAGTTCTTTTGTTCCCTTTTCTTCTGACTGGGCTGGCTCGCTTAAAGTTGGTTCCACTCGTTCAGCAACGGCTGCTGACGCAACAGTAACTTCTGGCTGTTCAAGTTGATCTCGTACATGACGAGGGATAACCGGTTGATTACTTTCAGGATTAATATGCAAATCACTGTCTAGCGAGGGTTCAGCATGGTTCGGCTTTTTTAAAATCATTCTTAAGCCAATTAGCATGATAATAATGGCAACAACGATGCCAATAATCGTATTGATTTCCATTCTATGACTCCGAAACTAACCCGTATTCTTTTGCCTGTTCTAAATTGACAGTGACTAATTTTGATGTACCCGGTTCAGGCATGGTTACACCCAACAAGTCAGTTGCCATGGTCATCGCCAGCTTATTATGTGTAATGTAAATGAATTGTACATGTTCAGAAAGCTCTTTTACCAAATTACAATATCTCTGTACATTCGCATCGTCGAGTGGAGCGTCCACTTCATCGAGTACACAAAACGGTGCCGGATTTAACCTGAAAATAGCAAATACTAATGCTAACGCTGTTAACGCTTTTTCTCCACCGGAAAGTAATGCCAGAGAACTGTTTTTCTTACCCGGTGGTCTCGCCATGAGCTTAACCCCAGATTGCCAATCATCCTCAAGACTTAAACTGGCTTCACCACCATTAAAAACTTTTGGAAATAGATTTTGTAACTCTTGATTAATCTGATCAAAAGTCGACATAAACAACTTACGGGTTTCTTGGTCAATGCTCTTCATCGCATCTTTTAACTGAGTTACCGTATTTTCCAAGTCTTGAATTTGGTGGCTCAACTCATCAAAACGCTGAGAAACTTCTTCAAACTCTTGTGAAGCAGCTAAGTTAACTGCACCGATTTTTTCAAACTGTTTCTGTACTTTTTCTAGCTTTTGCTGGTGTTCAGTTAAATCTATTTTCAAGCCCGTTTGAAGCTCGGCATTTAACTCTTTGAGCTGTTCTTGATAGTGCTCACGGTCCGACTTGGCTGCTTGCCATGCTAAACGTTTGGCTTCAAGCTGCTCTCTAAGCTTTTCATCTTGCTGTTGGTATTGATGGCGTTGGTCTGTAAGCGTTTGTTGCTTCTCTTGGACACTATTAAGCTCAATCTGCCATTCATTCCATGTCTTTTGCAGCTTTTCGGTTTGAGCAAATTGTTGTTGAAACTCTGACTCAAGGTTTGGCAACTCTAACTGAATAGGGTCAACAAACTTTTTCGCCTGTTCCATTTGCGCTGTAATTTGTTGATATTGGCTCTGCAAGAACGAAATATCTTTTTCAAGCAGCTCAATTTGTTGAATTGTCTGCGTACTATTACGTCGTAAAATCTCACGTTCTTGTTGTTGCTGTTGTAAGACTTGTTGCTGTTCCTCAAGCTGCTCTGTTAATTCTTCTACCTGAAATTGCAAAGTTTTATAGTCAGGTAAAATAGTTTCGAGCTTCATTGCCAATGCATGCAAATCAATTTCAAGATCATCTTTTTGCATCGCATCTTCTTCAAGCTGCGTATCTAATTGAGCGAGTTGATCTTTCAATTGCTGTTTTTGCAATAAAAATGCTTGTGCTGCGGTTTGTTGCTTGGCAATTTGTACATCAAGCTGTTGCAAGTCTTTTTGTTTTTGTTTAATGACTTGTTGTTTTTGCTGTAGGTCAACTTGTAACTGTCCTAGCTCATCTTTTTGCTGAACTATAATTTGATCTAATGCTTGTAATTCTGGTTGCTGCTTTTGAAGAACTTGTTCAATTTCGTCTAGACGAATACGATGACTGAGCATACCTTGCGCACTTTGACTTTCGTCATCATACATAAGAGCAATTACCCAATCTTGCCCGACATGATAACCATCTAAAGTCAAAATAGACTGGCCATATTGTAGTTGTTTTTGTTCATTTAAAGCATGAGATAAATCTTGTGCAATCGCTACATTCGAGAATATTGATAGCTGTGGCGATGCAATCCAATCATTCAAGCAAATCAGGTTCCCCTTAAATTTGCTTGATTGCTCTGAAGGTTTTAACTGGCGAGCAATTCCTTCCTGAAAGGCTTGTTCAGTTTCAACAATATGTGCCTGTAACCAATTTGCTAAAAACTTTTCAATAATTTGTGCGTGTGGTTTGCCCTGCTCTGTTAACTCTAGAGCCTGCATTAAACGTAGCGTATCTTGGTTTTGCTTTGGACTTTGTTTAGCAACAAGCTGGCTTAAGTTTTTCTGCTCTGATAATAAAACCTGTATTTCTGTTTTTAACGTTTGCTGCTGGTTTTTATTTGTCTGATGCGCTTGTTGAGCTTGTTCAATACGCTGCACATACTGCTCAATTTCAGCTTCTAGCGTTGAGATTTCACGACAAAGCTGCTGCTGTAATTGCTCAAGCTCGCCTTGTTCATCTTCGTGTACTTGCGATTGGATCTGGTTTGCTTGATGTTGCAGCGTTTCTTTTTGCTGTTCAATGCGCTGTACATTTTTGCCTAATTGCTCGATTTGGGCAGACATTTGCATTTTTTGCTGCTGTTGTTTTTCAACCTGAGCTTTTACTTGCTCAAATTGTTGCTGCGCTTGCCGTTGCTGTGATTGTAAACCGGCAAAACTTTGCTCTGCTTCAGCTGCTGTATGCTCAATTGCAGTTAAAGCTTCGGTTTGCTCTTCTAACTGGCTATTCAGTGTTTCGAGTTGCAATTCAGAAAGCTGTAAACGTTCTTTCGTTTGGGCTTTTTGCTGTTCTAACTGAACGAGAGTTGTACTATTTTGCTGAAATAAACTTTGTTTTTGCTCTAGAGTCATTTTCAGTTCAGACAGTTTCTTTTCAGCTTGTTGCCATTCTTGTTGTAGTGGTGAAGATTGCTGAATAAGTCTCTGAAATAAAGCACTGGTAGATTCTAAATCATGTTCAATGGTACTTAATTCTGAACGAACTAACTTAAATGTTTCCCCCAGTTCGTTCATTTGAACTGTATATTCTTCTTGTAAACGTACACTTTTCTCTGCCTGAAAAGACAAAATTTCAATTTTGAGTGTACGAATCTGGCTTTCTAATGTTTTATATTGAACTGCCGCTTCTGACTGGCGTTTAAGCGTTTTAAGCTGCGATTTTAACTCAAGCGCAATATCTTCCAAGCGTGAAAGGTTTTGCTCCGTATGTTCAAGATGTTGCAAGGTTTCGCGTCGACGCGCTTGATAGCGTGAAACACCTGCCGCCTCTTCAATGAAAATACGCATTTCTTCAGGTTTGGCATCAACCAAGCGGTTGATCATGCCTTGTTCAATGACTGCGTAAGAGCGTGGCCCTAACCCTGTTCCCAAGAAAATGTCAGTAATATCACGGCGGCGGCAACGTGTACCATTTAAGAAATACTCAGATTTACCTTCGCGAGTCACCTGACGACGAACTGCGAGCTCATTATAAGCGTTATAAGCTCCACCTAATTTGCCATAGGTATTGTCAAAACGCAGTTCTACACTGGCAACCCCAACAGGCTTACGCTTGGATGTTCCGGTAAAAATAACATCTTGCATGCTACCACCACGTAGCTGACGAGCGTTTGACTCCCCCATCACCCAGCGGATTGCATCAATAACATTGGATTTGCCACAACCATTTGGACCAACCACTGCTGTGCGGTTCGCCTTAAAATTTAAAGTTGTACTATCTGCAAAAGATTTAAAGCCGGAAAGTTTTAAACTGCTTAAACGCATAATGCCCTAACTAGCGGCGTGAGCGTCTCGCCCAAGCCAATTCAATCTGTTTCATTCGTGTCAGCGATTCCAACACAAGGTTACGTAAGTGTCGACAAAAATCTTCCATAAATAAAGCGGCTTGTTGTGATTTTCGGATCAAAATTGCATCAGTCACGAGTTTAAATAATGCAAACGCTTCTTGCAGTTCCCGTTTAGAGGTATTTAGCGTCAAAAAATAACTACGACGTAATGATGGTAATAATTCTTTATAAAATTTCATTAAATAAGGATTACCGACCATATCTTGTTGTTCAGCAAGATATTGGAAAATAGCATCGTAGAATTTTTCGATATCGCCTGCTTTTACATGCTCAAGAAGCTGTTCTAGCAAAAGCTGTAATTGATCAGCTTCATGGGCACGCCATGTTTCGCTTATGCGTTGTACAATATGCCCCAATAACATCATATTTGTATCAAACAACGCTTTGACCTGTTGTGCCGACATTTCCGAAACAATTGCACCACGACGCGGAAAAATTTCAATGAGATGCGTACGCTCGAGTAATAATAGCGCCTCACGAACTGATCCCCTACTTACGTCAAGTTCTTTAGCGATACGAAGCTCTTGTATGCGTTCGCCTTCAACCAATTCGCCACTAATAATCTGTTCGCTAATATATTTGACAATTTGCTCAGAAAGACTTTCTGTCTCTTCGAGATTCATAAATCACCCGCTACTTTTTATATGCATTAATCCATGCTTTTCTTTCGCATCCTTGTTTTTAACTGATCCCATCCATTAAAAACTATGTCATTGTCTGACAATTTTATTGCATTTTAAGCCAACCCACCCAAAATCCATACACAAATCGGATGAAAAACTCACCGTTAATCTTTTCAAGTCTTCAAATAAAAAAAAGCTTAAACCGTGAGAGTCTAAGCTTTCTTTTCTATATATTTTTAATAAAACTTTTTTAATTCATAAAACCTTTATAAATAAAGTAACTGCCGACCACGACTAACAAGCAAGCAAAGCATTTTTTTAGCATTTGTGGTGACAATGCGTGGGCAACCTTAGCCCCAAGTTTAGCAGTGACAAAACTCATGACACTAATACCAATAAAAGCGTAGATATGGATATATCCAATCGTATTAGGTACAGAAATGTGCTCTTTAGCACCAAACCACATAAAACCAATTGCACCTGCAATAGCAATAGGTAAACCACAAGCAGCAGAGGTCGCAACTGCTTTTTGCATGACTACGCCATGACGGTTTAAATATGGGACAGTTAAGCTTCCGCCTCCAATACCAAAAATTGCAGAGGCAATACCAATGCCTCCACCCGCCATGAATTGCATAGGGGTTGAAGGAAGCTGACGTGTTGGGTCAACCACAACATGGGCTCCTTTGAACATCCGATAAGCCATCACAACAGCAAAGATACCAATAAGAAGCTGTAAATGCTGTCCAGACAAAAGGTCGGCAATACCTGCACCTAAAAAGGAACCAATCACTAGTCCCGGTGCTAAATTACGAAAAACAGGCCAGAGGACTGCACCTTTTTTATGATGAGCCGAAACTGAACTAAAGGAAGTCACAATAATGGTTGCTAGGGAGGTTCCGACTGCAATATGCATGATTACAGCGGGATCATAGTGCAACTGGGTAAAAACGACATAGAGGATTGGTACAATAATTAGTCCACCACCAACTCCAAACAGTCCGGCAGTAAAACCAGCAATTGCGCCAATGAGTAAATATATGATTAACTCCATAAATGTTTTACCACTCTGCTCATATTCAACATGGATTTAGAGACTCGCCAACTACAACAACTTTTAAGCGCAAAAAACCAGCTTCCAGAAGTGGTTTTATTAAAAGCAACCACAACTTCGACCAATGATGATATTCGTGAAATTGCCCAAAAAGGCATTACAACAGGCTTGGTTTGCAGTGCTCAACAAACTCAAGGGCGAGGTCAACATCAACGGCAATGGATTTCACCTGAAGGAAACATTTATTTAAGCACATTGGTGCAAACTCGAACACCCTTAGATGGTCGCTTAGCACTTGAAGTTGCATTAAATATTTTGCAAATTCCACAGCTACAACCTTTGAGCCTACAAGTGAAATGGCCAAATGATTTGTATAGTACACAAGGAAAATGGGGCGGAATTTTGGTTGAACCTCTTTCCCAACATCAGGCGATTGTGGGTGTAGGTATTAATTTAAAAACCCCACCAGTCACTGATAGTGATCAACTGATCACGTCTCTAGAAGATTTAGGCCTAGAGCAAATGAGTCGTCTTGAGTTAATTTCAGAGCTTTATGTTGCAATTCAAAATGCAGCCCGCTGGTTTGATCATGGCTGTTATAACCTTGCAGGACGTTTTAACCACCATGCAGCATGGCTTAATCAGTTAGTTCAGTTCGAACATAGTCAAGGACTGGTATATGGCCGTTTCGTTGGAATCTCTAATGAAGGTGCGGTGATTCTTGAAACTCCGGAACCACAGCAGTTTTATCAAGGTCGTTTAAGACCCCAGACCACTCAGTAATCAGGTGTTTTCCTATGAAAAGTTTATGGCTTGATATCGGAAACACCCGTTTAAAATACTGGATTACTGAAAATCAGCAAATTATTGAACATGCAGCTGAGTTACATTTACAGTCTCCTGCCGATTTATTACTGGGTTTAATCCAACACTTTAAACATCAAGGCTTGCATCGTATTGGGATTTCTTCGGTTCTCGATACCGAAAATAATCAGCGTATTCAGCAAATTCTAAAATGGCTAGAAATTCCTGTTGTTTTTGCCAAAGTGCATGCTGAATATGCAGGTTTACTATGTGGCTATGAAGTTCCAAGTCAGCTCGGGATTGACCGCTGGCTACAGGTACTTGCTGTTGCTGAGGAAAAAGAAAACTATTGCATTATTGGTTGCGGAACAGCGCTTACGATTGATTTAACCAAAGGCAAACAGCATTTAGGCGGTTATATTCTGCCAAACCTTTATTTACAGCGTGATGCGCTGATTCAAAATACCAAAGGTATTAAAATTCCCGATTCGGCTTTTGATAATCTAAATCCGGGCAATAACACCGTAGATGCAGTACATCATGGTATTTTACTGGGCCTCATTAGTACGATTGAAAGCATTATGCAACAATCACCTAAAAAACTACTCCTCACAGGTGGCGATGCTCCTCTTTTTGCAAAATTTCTACAGAAGTACCAACCTACTGTTGAAACAGATCTTTTGCTTAAAGGGTTACAACAATATATTGCCCATTATCCTAAAGACTAGAATACAGACCAAAATAAAAGGCGCTCTAGGCGCCTTTTATTTTATGGTTTTATTTCTTTTGGTCGTTGTTACCAAACAGTGGTCCCATACCGCCACCACCGCCAAATTGTTTTTGCATATTGCCTAATGAGCGCATCATTTTGCTCATACCAGATGGATTCGCAAACTTCTTCATCATTTTAGCCATTTGTGCTTGTTGCTTAATGAGTTTATTCACTTCAGCTACATCCATACCACACCCAGCTGCAATACGTTTTTTACGGCTTGGGTTCATCAGGTCTGGATTACGGCGTTCCTTGATGGTCATTGACTGGATAATAGCTTCCATTTTCTTGACCTGCTTTTCAGGATTCGCCTGCTCAATTGCTTGCTGAATTCCTGCACTGCTCATGCCTGGCAACTTGTCTAAGAAGCCCATCATGCCGCCCATCTTCTTCATTTGCTCAAATTGCATCAGCATATCTTCAAAGTTGAAGCTGCCGCCTTTTTGCAATTTTTTCGCCATTTTTTCGGCTTTTTCTTTGTCGATTTTACGTTCCACTTCTTCGACTAAAGAAAGTACGTCACCCATACCTAAAATACGTTGAGCAACACGGTCCGGATGGAATGGCTCTAAGGCATCAAGCTTTTCGCCCATACCCAAAAACTTAATTGACTTACCGGTAATAGCACGCACAGAAAGTGCCGCACCACCACGCGCATCACCATCAGTTTTAGTAAGAATCACACCTGTAAGCGCTAAAGCATCGTTAAATGCTTTAGCAGTATTTGCAGCATCCTGACCTGTCATGGCATCAACCACAAACAAGGTCTCAGTCGGCTTAACTGCTGCATGTAACTCTTTAATTTCGTCCATCATGTCTTCATCGACATGTAAACGACCCGCTGTATCGACAATCAACACATCAGCAAACTGGATTTTTGCCTGTTCAATTGCACGGTTAACAATATCAATTGGTTTTTCAGAAGGATCTGATGGAATAAAGCCTGCACCAACTTCTGCTGACACAGTTTCTAACTGTTTAATCGCTGCCGGACGATAAACGTCGGAAGAAACGGTCATTACTTTTTTCTTTTGACGTTCTTTTAAGAAACGTGCCAGCTTGGCTGCTGTAGTTGTTTTACCTGCACCTTGTAAACCAGCAAGCAATACTACAACTGGAGGCTTAGCACTTAAATCCAGTGTTTCATTGGCCTCACCCATCATCTTGGTGAGTTCATCATAGACAATTTTTACAAATGCCTGGCCTGGAGATAACTGAGTCATCACTTCTTGGCCCAATGCCTCTTCCTTAACTTTCGCGATAAATTCACGAGTTACAGGTAACGCGACATCGGCTTCAAGAAGAGCCATACGTACTTCACGTAAGGTATCTTTAATATTGTCTTCGGTCAGCTGCCCTGAGCCAGTAACATTTCTTAAACTCTGCGTGAGTCGTTCTGTTAAGGTATCAAACATTGCAAAATCCGCTTAAAATGGCTAGTTGCAAAAAAATCTTTCTCGAAATAGAAAATTTATGCATAGAATGCTATAGGATACTTTAGTTCGCAGCGAATTTATATCTTATCTAGATGAATTAATCCTGAAAAAGGTTTGACATGATTAGCCTCCCCTTGGTTTACACAATTTTGGCACTCATCGCATATACCACTTCTTTCTGGTATCTGTTCATACGTTTAATGTCAAAACGTGAACCAAACCCATGGTTATTTGCTTTTGTTACGACCTTAGCACTGCTGTTACATGGCACAGTTTTATGTCATGCCATGCTGACGCCATCAGGAATTAACTACGATGTTTTTAATCTGGTGTCTTTTACATCAGGACTTATGTTGTTGTTAAGCTTAGTTTTTAGTACTTTCCGTCCGATTGTACCGTTAAACTTACTCGGCATTCCTGTAGCAGCGATTGGTCTTATTTTAGGTTTTGCATTTAGCCGTCCCGATCAGTTTATTGAACAGCATTCATTAGGTTTAGATACTCATATTATTCTTTCACTTTCTGCTTATGCTGTTTTACTGATGGCAACCATACATGCGATCTTGATATGGTTCCAAAACCGTGAACTCAAAAAGAAACAAAAAAAACGTATTTGGGTCAATTTACTTCCATCCATTCAGGCCATGGAATCTTTATTATTTGACCTCATCATTACTGGTTTTATTTTATTAACCATTGCTCTCGCGTTTGGTTTCTTAACAGTTGATAGCTTCTTTGCCCAGCATCTCGCTCATAAAACCGTATTTAGTATTATTTCATGGTTTATTTATGGCTCTTTACTGATTGGCCACTATAAACTTGGCTGGCGCGGTCAAAAAGCGATTCGTTTCACCTTAATTGGTTTTGCATTATTAGCGATTGGTTTTATTGGCAGTAAATTTGTGCTTGAGATGATATTGGGCCGATAAAACAATTAAAATTTCAGCACTACTAGACAGCGTTATACATATCCCGTATAACGCTGTTTTTGTTTTGCTCAGGTGACTCAGACTGTGAAACTCATACTCGCTCCAATGGAAGGTTTAACTGACCCGATCATGCGGGATACACTCACATCTGTTGGTCACTTCGACTGGTGTGTAACCGAGTTTATTCGCGTTACAGACAGTATTTTGCCAGACCATATTTACTATAATTTTTGTCCTGAACTTAAAAATGATGGTAAAACAGCTGCTGGAACACCTGTACACGTCCAGTTCTTAGGCAATAACCCAGATATGCTGGCAGCAAATGCGGCAAAAGTCGTTGAACTGGGTGCTCCTGCAATCGACCTTAATTTTGGTTGTCCTGCAAAAACCGTCAATCGACATCGAGGTGGTTCGGTACTTCTTGATGAACCAGACGTAGTACATATGCTGATTAAAGCAGTCCGTGATGCAGTACCTGCGCACATCCCTGTTTCAGCAAAAATGCGTTTAGGTTATCTAGATGAAAACCACACCATGGAAAATGCCCATGCAGTTGAAGATGCGGGTGCAAGCTGGTTAACCGTACATGCTCGAACTAAAGCAGATGGTTATACGCCACCAGCTTATTGGGAAAAAATTCTACCGATTAAAGAAGCTTTAAAAATTAATGTGATTGCTAATGGCGAAATCTGGACCAATGCTGATGCTAGAGCTTGCCAGCAACAATCTGGCTGTGAAGACTTAATGATTGGCCGTGGTGCAGTGACTACTCCAGATTTAACACAATGTATTCGCCAAAATATGGATGAAGCACTGTTTACTTGGGAACAACTGGTTGACTTACAAATTCGTTTTTTAAATGGTCAAGCAAAAACAGAAATTGGAATGGTTGGCCGTTATAAGCAATGGTTAGGTATGATGACAAAAGCCTATCCTCAAGCGAAAGAATTATGGGACCAAGTGAAACGCATTAAAGCTTTAGATGAAATTGTTCAGCAGCTAGAGCAAACCAGTTCTTCTCGTATTTAATCACTCAAACAAAAGAGAGCGATTGTTTAGACAACCGCCCTCTTTTGGTATTTCAGGTTAAGTAATTATTAATTATTTTTTTAAAAGCCACTTACTTTCATTTTAAAGTCGGTCACCGAAGCACCCGTAACTCCAAAACTCCCCATAGACCCATTGGGTAAATTATTAAATATTGTTGTACTTTGTGTACCTAAATTTCCTAAAGTCACATTGTTAAGTGATGCATCAAATTTACTAGATACACCTATATTTCCAATAGTAAGTCCTGTCGGATCAACTCCAGCATAAAATCCATCAAGAACAAAACCCGTTGACGCATTCGTACCAGCAAATTTAAACCCAAATGTAGCACCTGTGTTATCGGAAACTAAAGTAATCGGGCAGCCAGATGCAGTAGAACAAATCGATTGAATAGCTCCTCCAAATTTAACCATAACCGACTGGGCAGCATGTCCCAATTGAATATTTAAACGAGGCTTATTGGTTTGTACAAAGTTAATATCAAGATTACCAGTAGAACGAATCAGCTCTTTTACCCCGGTATTCACCGTTGTGCCCGAACTAAAAATTGATTTTGGTGCATAACTTGTTAATGCATAATCGGATGGGCTAGATAAAGATGTACTTGGAGCTAAATAAACTGAAAATGGTAAAAGCCGAATACCATTTACGTCACTCCCCATCGTGACAGCTAAATTTAAAAAAGGATTTCCACCACCAGCATCGGTATCGATTGCAATATTAAAAGAAGGATTTGTAGATACAGCAGCTTTAATAAACTCTATGCCAGGAACCGGATTAGTAGAGTTTCCTGCAATGACAAGACCTGCTTTACTGTTGTACGACGTAGATGCAATACCGTTCGTATCAATCAAGGCGACTTGATTAAATTTAACTTGATCAGCCTGAATACCTAGGGTTAAACCATTTTGACCCGTCGCAGCCGCAAGACTTTGATCATCCAAAGGTTGCATCGCGCAAACACTTGAACTACCGGCAAGTAACAGCCAGCACCCTATATTTTTATTTTTCATGTCGCTCTAATCCTTAAGAGACAAACGTTTATTATTTGTTCAGACTATCAGAATAATATTCAAGTACAAAGCAATTATCTCTATAACCCGACGAATGCAAATCCAATCACACTAAACTAAAATTTATATAAAAAAGTGACGTTAAACGTCACTTTTATTGATTAGTTAAAGGCGCCATTTCTAGGCACAATGCTAAAGCTGCTATTTAGACGTCCACCCGTAATTGCAAGCTCACCTAAACGTGCTCCTGCACCTGTTGAAGGTGGATAGAAATTAATATCTTTCACACGTAATGCGCCGTCAATACTCTTATCAGGGTTAAAATAAACCGCGGTATTTACGCCAACTTTACCTAAACCACTTGCGGTATCTTTGCCCACAACTAAAGCGGTATTAAACGCTAGCTTTCCAGTAATATTGTCAAAACCAATTGCAGAACCATCAATCGGGTCACTAATTTGTACAGTATTTCCAGTTGCTGTCGCAGGCATTGTAAAATCGCCGAGTGCAGTTAAAGCACTACCATCTGCAATTGAACTATTCGGCACTATCGATAAATTAAGATCGCCGCCTAAACGTAGTTTTAAACCAAATAAGACATCATTATTTTTGGCAAAGTTATCGATTGGCGAAGTACAAGATCCTGCTGCCGGACAAGTTTTATATTTAGCTCCTGGTAAATAACCTGCTGCAATTTCGGTTGATAAAGCAAGTAACATATCTTTTAAACCGATATTTAAACTGCCATTTTCTAAACCAATAGTGCCATTGCCTTTGAGGAACATATCAATATTACGTAACCCCATATAATAATCGGTAGGGTTGCCCGCATTATTAGCATTTGGAGAACCATCAATTAATAAAATTGAAGTTGTTTTAGTACCGCCCGCATCTCGACCTGTCGTTCCGACAGCTATACCAAAACCTAAACGTGAAGTTGTACCAGATGTTGCAACTAAATTTTGAATCGGTTTACCGTTGGCATCTTTTGTATAGTAATAAGCACCATTTGCAGGCGCATCTACACCATAGACAGCGGCATTCGCATTTAAATTATAAAAGGGTAATGCCAAACCCCACTGGTTATTTAAACCATTATCTGCAAATTGATTAGCAGCAGCGACATTTGCACTGGTGGTAAAACGACCTCGTCTTGAAAATGCCTGAAACTCTGCTCCACGCATGGCAAGAATTAAGCTAAATGGATTAGTCACCGTATCACGATGAATATTATGTTGATAATCGGCAGCAGTTGTTAAAGTGCCGGATCCTAAACGAATTGCATTTAACGTTGCGTTATTTGGCATTAATAAAGTTTTTGTATCAGCAAGATTTAGATAAATATTTCCGCTGTCAAAATAACCGCGTGTAGCCGAGTTCAGCCCCGTTAAATTACCGAATTCAAAACCATAAGCATTCAGACCTGCACCACCAATAAGCCTGAACCAGCATTTCCTGTCCAGCCTGTTGCTGTACGGTATTGCCAATCATAACAAGTAAAAATTAAACTACATGTATAGCTGTTTACACGACGTTCTTGATTTTGTAATTGATAAAAGTTTCTAGTTTGTGCTGTAGCAGCAACTGTTCCTGTTGGTAGTTTTCCAAAAGAAATACCTACAGCATCTTGAGTATTATTTCCTTTAAATGCCTCTAGAGTATTTGTGGTCGCATTATAAACAGTAGAACCAATTGAGATACTACTATGTGTTGCACTCGAACCTTGATAAGTTCTTCCTCCTAAAGTTACATTCTTTCCACATTGGTAAACATTACAGGTAGAGCCGAGATAACTACTATCATTACCAGTATAATCAGTATAAATTTTCTTATAAATTTCAGGTTTATTCGGAATACGCGCTAGTTCCAAACTAAAGTTTTTACCATCTGAACTCAAAACTAGAGGTTGATATAAAGACCCTAATACAAGATTAATATTCGGGTTATAAAGATATAAACCTTCGTTTGCATCAAAGGTTGGTGCAAGCCCTCCATTAATAGCTGGAGTAATTAAATTCCCCTGACCAGTACCAGATTCACGAGTACTCAAACGCAATACATTATTCATTGTACTGTCAGTTGGCGCAGTCCATGAACCTGTTGAAGTAATAGTAGTCGTTTGACTACGAATACGATATAACCAATCGGAGCTAGGGGAATTATTGCTAGGCGCTCCTGTATATTGGGTACTATAACGGTTTACCCATGGCCCTACTGTAGAGGTTGGAGTATTTGCAGTAATTGTTGCCCTTAAATTAGAAGCATCGCCACTGTTTAAACGAATAACACCAGCGAAACCTAACGTATCATTATAAAAGGGACTCATTCCACCAGCAGATGTTGCACCACCTAAAGTTTGGAAGAGCTGTAGACGACTACCGTTTAAACTAAAGTTATTCCAAATAGCTTGCAAACGTAAACGATTCGCACGGCTTGCATCAGTACTCGTACCGATCAAACCATTAGAGTCACCATAATTAAATTGATCTGTCGCACCATTTATTTTATTTGGATTTCGAACAAAAATATCTGACCATAAACCTAATTTAAGTTTATAGGCATCAAGCCCAGCAGTATCTCTTGTCCCTACTTCATATAAAGGCGCTTCTAAAGCTAAATAGGTTACTTGGCAAGTTGGATCAGCTGCACCACTACAATTTGTCGCACTGAAATTCGGCACAGAATTTTCTGTCGCAACTTTAAAAATCCACGGATTAACAGCCGTACCCCAACTCAAAATGGCCGCTGCTGCCTCGGTAGAAGCAAGACGGGTATTTGTATCATTATCAGATTTAGAAAGAGCTAAACCATAAAGAAAAATATCAGCTTTACCTACTGCACGATCACCCGAATCAATCGTACCATTTTTATTGGTATCTGCAGCCGTCATACTTAACGGCCCAACAGGTACATAATTGATATAGCCTGTATCTTTAGTACGGTCAGTTAAAATTTGATTTGTGGTTTCGTTCGCTCCTGCTCCACGAAATACCATATAAGTATTTTGAGGTAAAATAGCAATACCTTCACCAGTAGTTTCACTCAAACCAGCATCAGAAAGCTCTTCAAGAGCAAAACTCGATTGGCTTATAAAAAGACCAATTAAACTTGCTAAAACGGTTTTTTGAAACCTTACCGTATAATTAAGTGTAGTCATCTTGACCTTCCTGTTTTATACGATGCCTTGCACCATATTTATTTTTCTTTAACAATCCTTGAGATCAGGTGAAGCGATCCTTTTTCACCTTAGACAAAGAAACAAACCTAACTAGATACTGCCAACTTTTCCACATTTCCATTATGCGCAATATTTACACAAATGCAAAAAAGAGAATTTAAAAATTTACTTTCCCGATGAATAAAACAATCTAACTTTTAACAGAATTTTACATCTGCTCCATGGCAGTTAGATGCAAAAGTTTGGTTTTTTAAAACCAAATTACTCAAATTCATTGGAACATACTGACCTGTTAAATCTACAGTACTAACATCAATATTACCCAATACACAATCCAGAGCCAAAGTTCCGCAATTGACAGGATTATTAGTTAAATATTGACTAACTTTTCCTAACGTGGCTTTTACCACGTCATCAGTAATCACTACCTGTGACTGGGGTGTTACATCACCAATATCAATTGGATTCGAAAGCTCTAACCACCATCCTCCCTGAGAAACTGACTTGGCTCCTGGCCACTGCAAATTTTGTGCTTGTAAAGAAAGAGAAGCTGCTGTGCCATTCAAATTAACTTTATGGAAGTAGCCTAAATCCTCATTGACTGCAACATTTACCCCTAAATTATTAATAGTTCCACTTAAATTACCCGCAATAGAAATAATTAAATCGGTGTCTGCCTTAATTGAACCTGATAAATTAATACCACTTACATTAGCCGTACCAGTCAAATTTGCGGCATTAATACGCTTTCCACTAATGACTTGAGAAGGTAAAAATAAACTACCAGAAGCGCTACTGAGTCCGAGATCATAACTTGTTGAACGGAAATTCGTATTAATAACATCTAGACCAATTAATGTTCCTTTTGCTCGCCCAGTAATTTGTGTCCCTAAATTGGCTTGCGTCAATCCAGAACCCGTTGGCCGGGCAGCAGTACTAACACTACCTCCAGTCGCTTGAGTTACCATATAACCACTAAAAGAGTTAATACCATTTTTCGTTTGACTGTTTTCAGTACCAAATGTTAATAAACCTTCAATAGCCTCAGCACTTACTCTTAATCCCGTCACCTCACGTAAAGCAGTACTGTTAGGATTTTTAATTGCAAACTCAATAAACGGATTAGTAATTTTTGCAGATGAACTAGCACGCCCATCATTTGTATTAGATAAACCACTTAAACTTAAGTTATCGATATCAATATCACATGCTCCGGCACCATTTGCACCGCCACAGCCAAGTTGGAGTTTCCGGATATTAGTATTAAGTTCAACATCCGCATCTAAACTTAATTTAAAGAAGCCTACATTACTACTGCTATCACGCAATTTTTCCAGATTTGCCGAATCATTAGGCGCAATATAGGACATACTCATCAAGGCTTGGCCACGAGTAGCTGACAACTCAGCATCAGACATTGGAACTAAGGTAGAACCAGCATAAACTGAAGAAAAGCATAAACTTCCGAGTGCTAATATCGCAACCTGAAGAGACGTAAACTGTCGCATGACCGACCTCCGTATCC